>Ga0209489_101862_pt1 | contig 43394 bp, 27 predicted proteins | sample SiratrowhiteBW_FD_187527 | JGI IMG/M metagenome (GOLD analysis project Ga0209489, IMG submission 187527) | Root nodule microbial communities of legume samples collected from California, USA - Siratro white BW (SPAdes) (version 2) | ecosystem: Host-associated > Plants > Roots > Nodule | place... | reverse complement strand
AACCACTCTCAATGAAATACGCGACAACAAGGACAAATATGATGCTTTCAAACAAAGCAATAATCAATCCGCAACAGAAGAGGAGAAGGAGGAGAAGGAAAGGGCGGAGAAGGAAAGGGCGCAATCAATGGACAAGCTAAGAAGAAATGTGGAGGAAGAAGATGTGGTTGGCTTTGTCCATGACTCCAAGGTTGTCATCAAGCAACTCTTGGAAGGTGGCTCAAATCGTAAAGCTGTCTCTATCATTGGCATGGGGGGATTAGGGAAGACCACCCTTGCCCGAAAGGTCTATAACAGCAGCCAGGTGAAACAACACTTCCCGTGTCGCGCTTGGGTTTATGTGTCAAATGAGTGCAGAGTCAAGGATCTTTTGCTTGGCCTTCTTAAACACTTAATGCCAAATTTTGAACAGCAATGCAGAGGCAACAAGAAAGGTAAGAAAAACACTCAAGACATTAATAGCATCAGTGAGGACGAGCTGAAGAAATTGGTGCGGAACAGCCTCAAGAGTAGAAGATATCTGGTGGTGGTAGATGACCTGTGGAAAAGGCAAGATTGGGACGAGGTGCAAGACGCTTTTCCGGAAAACAGCAGAGGCAGCAGAATATTGATCACTAGTCGTTTGAAAGAGGTGGCGTTGCATACTGGTCATCATCTTCCTTTCTATCTTCAATTCCTGAATGAAGAAGAAAGTTGGGAGTTGTTTTGCAGGAAAGTGTTTAGAGGCGAAGACTACCCTTCCGATTTGGAGGCTCTAGGAAAGCAGATGGTTCAGAGTTGTCGTGGTTTGCCACTCTCCATCATTGTCTTGGCAGGGCTGCTAGCCAACAAGGAAAAGTCACAGAGAGAATGGTCTAAAGTGGTGGGTCATGTTAATTGGTATCTTACTCGAGATGAGACCCAAGTGAAGGATATAGTTCTCAAACTCAGCTACGACAACTTGCCAAGGAGATTACAACCATGTTTTCTCTATCTTGGGTTATTTCCTGAAGACTTTGAAATCCCTGTTACTCCATTATTACAAAAATGGGTTGCGGAGGGTTTTATACAAGATACAGGGAATAGAGACCCAGATGACGTTGCAGAAGACTACCTGTACGAGCTCATCGATCGTAGTTTGGTCCAAGTAGCAAGTGTGGAGACTAATGGAGGAGCAAAGACGTGTCAGGTTCATGATCTTCTTCGAGATCTCTGCATATCAGAGAGCAAAGAGGAGAAAGTTTTTGAAGTTTGCACAGACAATAACATTCTGATCCCGACAAAACCTCGCAGATTATCCATTCACAGTAAGATGAATCACTACATTTCTTCGAGCAACAATGACCATTCATGTGTCCGTTCCCTGGTCTTCTTTGGCCCAGTTTACGATGTTGAAGGGAGGGAGTGGAAATGGCTTTCGAAAGGCTTCAAATTGGTTCGAGTGTTGGACTTTGGACTAAACAGCTGCGGTAAGTTTCCTTCCAATTTAGGGAACTTTATCCACTTAAGGTACTTGAGAATAGAAATTGCGGTTGTTAGATTTGTTCCAGCTTCAATACTTAACCTTTCGAATCTAGAGATCATAGACCTAGGTCCTCGGAGGAGTGCGCTTCCAATTTCTTTCCCTGTCCAAATGTGGAAACTCAAACATTTAAGGCATTTGAATGTACAAGGGACTATCGAGCTGCGAGGCAGTTGTTCAGGATCAGATGAAAAGATGTGGAATCTTCAAACCATCTCTTCCCTTCTACTCAACTGGCAAGCAACATTTTTGATAACGAAAGGAACATTCCCCAATCTTAAGAGTATAGGGTTGCAAGTGGCTTCTGGTTACCAAGGTGAATTACCCAAATTTTTAGAGAGCCTACAACAATTAAATTATTTGAATAAGTTAGAGATTCGCCTCCCTCGTGCATATGATGGTGTGGAAAGCCACAATGGTTATAAGCCGCAAGAACTGTTAGAAAGATTAGGACAATTCAATTGTCTAACTGTCTTAAAAATTTATAATGCCTTGGACCTTCTGACCTGTGCGGTCACATTTCCTCCAAACATTACAGAGTTAAGCTTGTCACGTCTTAAGTGCATTAGTGATGAGGGGATGAATAGTTTGGGAAATCTCACCAAACTAAAAAATTTGAGTCTTTTGGGAGAGCTAAACTGGTCCGAAGATTCCTTTGACTTGAATTGTGTTGGAGGCAGCTTCCCACAACTGGAAGTGTTTGAAATGGAATATTTGAAAGTTGGAAAGTGGAAATTAGGCTATGGTGCAATGTCCAGGCTTCAGAGAGTGATCATCAACTGCTGTGAAAGGTTAGATGATCTTCCAAATGAACTCTTGTCTTTGAGTGGCTTGAGAAAAGTGCAGGTAGTGAAACCCTCAGAAAAAATGGTTGTCGTGCTACGGAATTTGAAAATAAACAATGGGTTCAAATCGTCACAGAAGATCATCATCCAATGGATTACTTTGAATACATTTCAAGAAAATATTTTAGTCAAGGAATAGTGATATTTTGAGACCACAACATCCACTTAGTGTTAAGAGTTCATTTTCCTCAGTTAAATCTGAGTTTTATCATACCAAGTAGTTTTGTTATTTATTTTATGAATATTTTATATACAGAGTAAATAATGTAAAACTATATTAAAATATTATATATATATATATATATATATATAAATTAATAGATACACTCAAGTTAAATTAATTTGTAATCCCCTAATAAATCTTATTTATCTCGTATAGTCATTACAAAAATGATTTATACTTATTTATCGTACAATGAAAACTTTATATAAACATTATATTTACTTAATTTATTTTTATGGTAATCTTATTTATCGTATAGTTATGAAAAAATTATTACCAGAAAATATATACATGTTTAACATTTAAACAAAGTAGTCAAACTCTAAAGGTATATATAATTAATTACCAATTCATTAGTATAAGAGAATCCTTAATCACAAAGAAAACTTGCTTTGTGAATAAGGTTTAGGATAGACAAACTTATCTCCAACTGTAAACACGATGCTCACTGTTATTACTAGCAGCAGTAGAATTCGAAATTTTCATAACTTAAAAAATGTCTTTGGTAATCTCGGAGTATGTAATACAACTGTTAGTATTTTCAACCTTTTGATAAATACTTTGATAACTTCAATAAAAAAAATATAATTTTTTTCTATAAATAAAATAGTTTCTTATCATTTAAAAGTCTGAATTAAAAATAATTTAAATATATCTTCACTTTTTAATCTTTGAAGTACTTTTTAAACAGAAATTGTCACTTCTAATTCCATAATGACAATACATAAATATCATTCAAATTTTCAAAACAAATAATATTTAATGAAATTCAAAATTTCAAAACGGAAAATATCTAAAACACAGTAATTGACTTAATGATATTATTTTAAAAAATTAGAAAATAAGAGGATATTCATCTTTTGTTAAGGAGATATTACTTAAAATTCATTAAAAATTATATGATTTTTAATATTGAGTGTTTTTTTAACTTTTCTTTTAAATTTCATTTAGATATCACTGATTTGATTGTATTCGGAATATATATATATATATATATAGTCTTGATTGAAAATTATAAGATTTCTTTTACATTTAAAAATATTAATCGAATACTATTATTAAGCCAAATTGATTTTAATTGGTTATATAAAACTATTATTATTTTATATTAGATAAAAGTAAAGAAATTTGCATTGTTGATTTAACTAATTTGAATTCATAGTAAAAATAATACTATTATCAATAGTTTTATATATAACTACACCTTTTATGAAATTCATTTCATTTGAACATTTTCATTATAATTAAACTTTTACAAATTACATACCCATAATTAGTTTCTTCTTAGTTTTTCAATTATTTCAACTTTAAACGATATTACTGTAATTTTTTTGAAAAAAAAGTATTACCAAATATTTCATTTTGTGTAAAGTTATAATCTTTTGTAAACAATTTTTTAGTTTAAATATTACCAGAAAATATATACGTGTTTAGCATCTAAATAAAGCAGAGTCAAACTGTAAAGGTATATATAATTAATTATCAATTTATCTAGTATAACAAAAAAAATCTTAATCACAAAGGAAACGTTGCTTTGAGTTCTTCTTATATGTCTGGAAAGAAGGTTGTGGAATCACTGGGATAGACAATGCAACTGTAACACAAAGTTCACTGTTGTTAGCAGATTTCGAAACTTTCATAACCTACAAATGTCTTTGGTAATCTCCAAGTAAATAATACAAATCAATATGTTTGATAAATACTGTTAGCTTGGAACAAAGAATATAAAATTTTCCGATAAATAGAAGAGTTGACAATTTAAGTACAATTTTATTCTTTAATCTATGAAGTGCATATATTGTAACTTCAAAGTAAACATCGTCTGAAAACCATAATAAAATTCAAAATTTTAAAATAGATAAATAACTAAAATACATTAATTGGCTTAATAATATTATTTCAAAAGTCAGAAAATAAAAGGATATTTATCTTTCGTTAAGGTCATATTATTTAAAATTCATTAAAACTTATATATATATATATTAGTGTTCTTTTTAACATTTTCTTAAAATTTCACTTAAATATCACTTATGAGATTTGGAAAAGAATTTATATATATTGAATATTATAAGATTTCTTTTACAAATAAAAAATATTAATCGAATAGCACAGTAAATTAGTTAACATAATTAGTATATTAATAAATTTTTCTATATTATTTGTTTTATATAAGATAGTAGTGATGAAAAATTATATATTTAGTCATTTTGATCCAAGCAGCAGCAGAAGATATATTTAAAGTATATAAAGAGAGAGAGCGAGGTTGAACAGTGTGTTTGCAAATTAATTGGTTGGGAAATAAGATGTGAATCGATAGATTAACTACTCACAAAATGTGGAAAAGCAAATCTCTTAGATTATTATATAGGGGAGTAGCGATATATTATGTTATTTTTTTGTATGAGGAAATAAACTACTTCTAAAATATAAATATTCAAAGGCAAATGAGGAGAAGGTCCAATACACAAAGCAGGAAGTTGCCATGTGAATGAGCAATTGTTAAGGGATAAATATATTTTAACATTGTAACAAATTTACACCCATTTCACACTTACTTTATTAATAAAATATTATATTTTAATAAAATAATATTGTTTTTAGATGTTAACTGCATTCTTTTAGCAGTGTCAAAATATGACTGCTATATATATATATATATATATATATATATATATATGTTATTTTATTGCATGAGGAAACAAACTGAACTTTAGCGTTTGGCTTGAAGCTGCAATTCATTGTATTTAAATCCCTGTTCCTCTTCTTCCATCACCAACCACAAACACATCACAGATCAAAATCTACACGCACGTTTCTGATGTAATGGCAGACAGTGTAGTTTCCTTTGTTTTGGATCACTTATCCCAACTTGTGACACGTGAAGCTAACTTGTTGTATGGCGTGGAGGACAGGATTCAGTCCCTTCAATACGAGCTTCAAATGATAAAGGACCTCCTCAAAACCTCAAAGACCAAGAAGGGAACTGACAGTACAGTGCTGAACCAGATCAGAGAAGTGGCCCACGTAGCCGAGGATGTCATCGACACATTCGTATCCAAAGTTGCCATTTACAAGAGGAGAACCATGCTGGGGAAGATGCTGCGCGGCTTTGCCCAAGCAATGTTGCTCCACGACGTAGCTCAAAAAGTAGACAAGATCAAAACCACTCTCAAGGAAATACGCGACAACAAGGACAACTATGGTGCTTTCAAAGAAAGCGATAATCAATCTGCAGCAGAAGAGGAGAAGGAAAGGGCGCAATTACTGCACAAGCTAAGAAGAGATGTGGAGGAAGAACATGTGATTGGCTTTGTCCATGACTCCAAGTTTGTCATCAAGCAACTCCTGGAAGGTGGCTCAAATCGTAAAGCTGTCTCTATCATTGGCATGGGGGGATTGGGGAAGACCACCCTTGCCCGAAAGGTCTATAACAGCACCCAGGTCAAGCAACACTTCACGTGTCGCGCGTGGGTTTATGTGTCAAACGAGTGCAGAGTTAGGGAGCTTTTGCTTGGTCTTCTTAAGCATTTGATTCCAAATTTTGAACAGCAACGTAGAGGCAACAAGAAAGGTAAGAAAAACACTCGAGACATTAGTAGCTTGAGCGAGGAGGAGCTGAAGAAACTGGTGCGGAACAGCTTGGAGAGGGAAAGGTATCTTGTGGTGGTAGATGACCTGTGGAAAAGGCAAGATTGGGACGAGATGGAAGATGCTTTTTCGAACAACAACAGAGGCAGCAGAATATTGATCACTAGTCGTGTGAAAGAGGTGGCCTTGCATACTGGCCATCATCTTCCTTACTATCTTCAATTCCTCAATGAAGAAGAAAGTTGGGAGTTGTTTTGCAGGAAAGTGTGTAGGGGTGAAGACTACCCTTCTGATTTGGAGGCTCTTGGAAAGCAGATGGTTCAGAGTTGTCGTGGTTTGCCGCTCTCCATCATTATCTTAGGAGGGCTGCTAGCCAACAAGGAAAGGTCACAGAGACAATGGTCTAAAGTGGTGGGTCATGTTAATTGGTATCTTACTCGAGATGAGACCCAAGTGAAGGACATAGTTCTCAAACTCAGCTACGACAACTTGCCAAGGAGATTAAAACCATGCTTTCTTTATCTTGGAATATTTCCTGAAGACTTTGAAATCCCTGTTACGCAATTATTGCAAAAATGGGTTGCCGAGGGTTTTATACAAGATACAGGGAATAGAGACCCAGATGATGTTGCAGAAGACTACTTGTATGAACTCATTGATCGTAGTTTGGTCCAAGTAGCAAGTGTGAAGACTAATGGAGGTGTGAAGACATGTCAAGTTCATGATCTTCTTCGAGATCTTTGCATATCAGAGAGCAAAGAGGATAAAGTTTTTGAAGTATGCACAGACAATAACATTCTGATCCCGACAAAACCTCGCAGACTGTCCATTCACAGTAACATGGGTCACTACATTTCTTCAAGCAACAATGACCATTCATGCGTCCGTTCGCTGTTTTTCTTTGGCCCAGGTTACTATGTTGAAGGGAGGGAGTGGAAATGGCTTTTGAAAGGCTTCAAATTGGTTCGAGTGTTGGATTCTGGAGCAAACTTCTACGGTAAGATCCCTTCCAATTTAGGGAACTTTATCCACTTAAGGTACTTGAGAATAGACACAAGTTATGTTCCAGCTTCAATACTTAATCTTTGGAATCTAGAAACCATAGACATAGGTCATTCCTGGCGGGACAACCCAATTTCTTTCCCTGTCAAAATGTGGAAACTCAAACATTTAAGGCATTTGAATACACGACTGCCTTTCAAGCTCCGAGGCAGTTGTGCAGGATCGGATGAGAAGATGTGGAATCTTCAAAGCATCACTTGCCTTGTACTCGATAGGCAAGCAATATCTCTGATAAAGACGGGAACATTTCTCAATCTTAAGATGATAGAGTTGAAAGTGGAATTTGGATACGAATTATCCAAATTGTTACAAAACTTACAACAATTAAGTCATTTGAACAATTTAAATATTCTCCTCCTAAAAGAAATTGAGGGTGCTAAGAGGAATGGTTGCAAGCCGCAAGAACTGTTAGGAAGCCTAGGACAATTGAATTGTCTAACTGTCTTAAAGATTGGGAATGCCAGGGACCTTCTAACCTGTGAGCTCACATTTCCTCCAAACCTTACAGAGTTAACGTTAACAGATATTTTCCACATTAGTGATGAGGGGATGAATGGTTTACGAACTCACACCAAACTCAAAATTTTGACACTTGTGGGGTATTCTAATGTGGAGTTTTGTTACCTAAACTGTGTGGAAGGCAGCTTCCCCCAACTGGAAGTGTTTGAAATGGACGGTTTCAGATTTGGAAAGTGGAAAGTAGAGAATGGTGCAATGCCAAGGCTTCATAGTCTGATCATCAAAAGGTGTGAAAGCTTGGAAGATCTTCCAACTGAATTCTGGTGTTTGAGTAGCTTGAGAAAAGTGCAGATTAGAAATCCGTCAACACAAATGACTCGCATGTTACGAGATTTAGAAATAAACAATGGGTTTCAACTGATATTAATAGAAGACATGTAATGTCATGCGGAATAAATTTTTAGTCATTGGGGATATTTTTGGAGAATGTAAGAAATATATTGTAACTTGTAAGGAAGAATTTGTAATTTATGTTAATAAATTTATTTACTAGGAAAGAAAGGAAAAATCATTAATTAAGTTGATATTGAAAATGATATATTAAAAGATATGAGAATTAGAAAAAAATATCAGTAGTAGCAGATACTCTAATAATAACATTGAATATTCTATTAATATTTGTACTTAATTTTTTAAAAATAACTACTTTAAAATGTGCTTAATTAAAAGTGATAATATTAAAATAATTTATTGGAAGTTAAAAAAAAAAAATGTCTTTGATTTCCCTGGAAGACTTAGCAGAAACCTTCCTAAGAAGTTTTATCATTGCAACTAAGCATCTTCCTAAATCCTTTGCTGAATTTTGTAAGAAAGCCCATAGAAAGTAATTGATAAACTTCACTCCTAAAGCCTTTATTTTTCGTTTAAAACTTTTAATGAAATTAGTTTGACCTTATTAATCAACCAAAATAAATTAATTAACATAATTAGTATATTAATAAGTCTTTCTATCCTTTTGTGAATATAAAGTATTAGATCCAAGCAGCAGCAGAAGATAGAAAATTCTTCCAAAAGAGCAAATTTCCATTTTTTTACCCAGATAAATATTGTACTAAGTAATTAATTATTCAAATAGCATGATTTTGATGTAGTAGATCATTTTCATTCTGAAATGGATTTTATTTTTTTGTTTTTATTTAAAATGAAGGAAAATAATTTAATTTTTTTATTTTATAAAAAATAATTATTTAAAAATTAGTTTGGAAAATAATTTCTTAAAAAATATTTAAAAAAATAAATTTTAAAAATTAATTATTTTAATTAATAATTATTTTCAAAATCATATATTTCAAGCAACGATTATTTATAAAATATGTAAATAAGAAAAAATTGTTAATAAAATTAACATTTATAAATTTTAAAATAATTTATTTTTGTAATTTTGGTTTGAAACTTTCATAGAACAAAAGGAAAGAAAAAAAATTAAAAACAGTGGAAAGTGTTTTATATAATTTAAATTACTAATTTGAGAATAATAAATATAATAATTAAAATATTTATAAATGTAATATTTTTTTGTATAATTATTCAAATAAAAGTAATAATTTATAAAAATAATTTCTTATAAAGGGCGGTATTTCTTAGTTTTTTATCCATATTGTTATTATCATAATTATTATATTAATTGTGTATGATTAAAAATATTTTTAAAATTATATGTAAAAAATTGGCTTACAATATTTTGTTAATATAGGATTTTTTTACATTTTACAATTACTTATTCTCTATTTTATTTATAAATAATAGCTATTAATATTACATTTTTTAATTCAATAAAAAACTAAATAATCACTTCTCTAAATATTTTATTTTCTAACAAATTAAATTTCACATTTTTAATTTTCCAATTAATTAGTTCTTAAATAATTATTTTTATAAATAACTTTTTTAAATAATAATATTTTTTAAATTATTATTTCTTAATATAATTAGTTCTCTAAATTATTATTTTTCAATATATTTATTTTTCTAAAAAATTTTCCTCAATATAATTACCTTTCTAAAATTTTATTTTTAAATATATATTTTTGCACAATTTTATTCAAAATACTTATTTTTCAAGACAATATTTTTATTTTAAAAATTAAAAATTATCCTTCCTTCATTTAAAAAATCGATTCCGTTGGTTTTATTTTTTTTTTTTTTTTTTTTTTTTTTTTTTTTTTTTTTTTTGTTTTTTTTTTTTTTTTTTTTTTTCTCTTTCTTTCTATTTCTTGGTTATGGCAACTTAATAATTTTTTTTATTGCACTGGTGGTAAATGTCACAATCCATTTCTAGAGGGTGTGACCAGTGTATTGATTATGATCACTTAAGGTACTTAACTTTCAATAATATAATATTAAGACAAATTAAAAAACATAAGGAGAACCAAAAATCCCCTAAATCCTCCATTATAAATAGGGTAACATATATATTGATTTACTAATTAAATTAACAATATAGAGGTTATGTACAAATCCAACTTTAATTATTAAGTGCTAAAACTACACATCACAACCTTAGATTTTGAAATTTGCACAGACAATTACATTCTAATCTTGAAAAAACCTCGTAGGCTGTCCATTCATGGTAACATGGAGCACTACATTTCTTCAAGCAAGAATGACCATTCAAATATCCGTTCGCAGTGTATTACGGTGTTCAGGAGATGGACTCGAAATGGCTTTTGAAAGGCTTCAAATTAGTTCGAGTATTGGATTTTGGAGAAAACTGTTGCTATAAGATCCTTCCATTTTAGGAAACTTTATCCACTTAAGGTACTTGAGAATAGAAGCAACGCGTGTTAGATTTGTTCCAGCTTCATTACTTAACCTTTGGAATCTAGAAACCATAGACCTAGGTCCTTCCATGCGTAATGTTCCAATTTCTTTCCCTGCCCAAAGATGAAAACTCAAACATTTAAGGCATTTGTATACACCATGGCCTATCGAGCTGCGAGGCAATTGTTCAGGATCAAACAAGATGTTGAATGTTCAAATCATGTCTTCCCTTGTACTCAACAGGCAAGCAACATCTCTGATAACGAAAGGAACATTCCCGAATGTTAAGATGATAGGGTTGAGAGTGGCTAAAGGATACAAAAGTGAATTACCCAAATTGTTGCAGAGCCTACAACAATTAAGTCATTTGAATAAGTTAGTGATTGTCCTCCTTCGAGATAGGAATAATACAAGCGTAGAGGACTGGTTGGAAGCTGCAAGAACTGTTACAGAACCTGGGGCAATTCAATTGTCTAATTGTCTTAAGAATTGTGAATGCTTTGGACCTTCTAACCTGTGTCCTCACATTTCCTCCAAACGTTGCAAAGTTAACGTTCTCAGTGTATTGAGTGCATTAGTAATGAGGGGATGAATAGTTTGGGAAATCACACCAAACTCAAAAATTTGAGACTTTTGAGAAAGGTAAATTGGTCTGAGAGTTGCTTTAACTTGAATTGTGTAGGAGGCAGCTTCCCACAACTGGAAGTGTTTGAAATGAAAAATCTGAGAGTTGGAAAGTGGAAATTAGGCAATGGTGCAATGCCGAGGCTTCAGAGTGTGATCATCCACAATTGTGAAGGAGATTTTTCATTTAAGAGTTATAAATAGAAAATAACTCCAGTATATATATATATATATATATATATATATATATATATTCGCACACCCATATTATGAAGCATATCTATTATCTAGACTCACAGAAGCAAATATAACGTGTATTAATATTCTAACTTTCTCTTGTTTTCATAAGAATAAATATTTCTCTGATTTTTCAAACTGGAACAAATCATTTTTTTTATTTTATAAATAGACAAATCATATCAGGTAAACATTACTTGATTTTAAAATAATCATTCTAGCTAAAGACGATTTTGATTAAGATTTATAAAATGTAAAAGAAAATTATATTGCACTTAAGTTGTGTTAGCACGATTTTAATATAATGTGTTTTGAACTACAATCAAACCACCTAACATGATTTCAGTCTAATATGTTCTGACATGATTTCAGTCTAATATGTTTTAGACAACTAAAATTATGTCACGATGACATAAATTTATTGTCAAACTAACTCAACTTATCTATTTGAGCAATAAAAAAAACTGTCCATTTCAGACATTAAGGTTCAAATCGAGAAAAAATCCTATTTCCAAAAAGGATGGCAAAATGCTATATTTTCTCTTATATGTTAAAATTCCTTCCTTTTGAAATGGTGACGTCCTTGTACAACTTCGAAACTAATCACATTAATAATAAAAGGAAACGGGTTGCCGGAAGATTTGGGTAATGGTTGAAGAATCAAGTCCGAAGAGGAAATACCCAGCTCCCTCAAAAACAATGATAATAACAATACATAGAATAACCACAGTTCAGAAGTACCATTTCGGTCTCATTTCCTCTTCTTTCTCTGTTAATTCTACATACTGGTACCACTCTGCTCCGGCCTTGCCTACCGGTATCGGTGGTCTCACAAAAATCTCAACAGGTTTGGGGACTCGCACGGCCAAAATTAATTCCCCACTACTCTCTACAGGTTTTGGTTGTGAGATTTTGGGTGACATACGAGCTGGCTCGACTGTAAACCATCCTAGACCTGATATAGCTATATCACAAGCTGGTCTGCCCAAAAAGAAAAACGAGGAATTCATATTTAAAAACTATCTATAAATAAAAGCATTCTTTGCTTAAATGACATCAATCAATTGAAAGAATGAGATAAATAAGGTTTCAAAATTCGAATGCCAAAATAAAATCTTTTACCTCTAAAAGCTGCTATCTATTACTGAACTAACACGGGATCATACCTTTCCACATCTTCGAATTTAATTTGTAATTTACGTTCTGATTCAAGTCCTTTCCAGCTCTCGACATTTTCTCTTCCACTTGGTGGAGTCAGGAGAACACCAAGTTCTTTCTGAGACAATAAAGAGAAACGCTCATTCAGGTCAGAGACACAAATTTACAATTCTGCGAAAATTAAATAGCCTACTGCAACTATACATATACACAAATGGTAGTAGTTGTAAATTCCACCCAAGTATGTTGACGCGGTCTATATAATATTATAGAATAGAATAGCTTTTTTACTTCTAATTAGTCTAATTAGACAAAAAACATGAAACTATAAACAGAAGCAGAAAACCTACAAACTAGTGACAATAAATCCATATCACAAACTCGCATTCTCAATTTTTTTATTACACGATCAAAACTGAAGCAACATTATTTTTCCAATGATTCTTAGAATTGAACATATACTTAGTTGCTCAAATTTGCCAGCACAAACAGGTCATGCGTTTCACGACTAATAACAGTTTTAGTCCAGATGTAAGCAACAGTGTTGAGTTAAATCTCTAATGGTTTCTCTAAATATATTGAATCACAATACCTGATAAAACTCATCTGCTTGCTCTGTGGGTACCATATGAATATGTAGTGCCTTGGGCCCATAAAATGTCAAACAAGTTTCTGGGAGAACCTGAAATTATGAGGACTGATGAAATTATTTAGACAATGAAAAAGGAGACAGCTGTAAATTACATAGTCGTTTAACAAGATGCAAAAGTTGTAAGTATATAATCAAAACCTTCAGGACATCAATTCTAACAAGACCTCCCCAGAAAATAGAAAATGCATTCAAGCCATTCACTATGGAAGCTCCTTCCTCTACATTGTCCGCAGATACTAGAGACCTCTAGCAATAACAATAAGGATGAAGTAAGTATTATCCATGATGGTAGAATGTCCAGTTTTGAACATAACATACTGGAAAAGAAAGGCCCCTCAGTCGGCTTCGAGGAGCAAGGGAAGGTAGATCTTCAGATTGAACAACTGCAGTTTGCCTATGGTGGAGATGAACTCCAGGAGTATCATACAATCTCTGCATGAGTTTTGTAAAAATGAAAAAAAATAATAATTAATAAATAAATAAATAATCATAAGATTAAATAGCTGCCAATATATATGGAGAATAAATTAATAAATAGGTCCCTAAACTATTTAAGAATTTTAATTAGGTCTCTAAACTAAAAAATATATAATTGGGTATTTGATCTTGTAAAAATTTTGGAATGGGGTCCCTAAAGTTAGTTTAGCAACTTTAAAAGGCCAGAAAATGAAAACTATTGGCAGTTTTAGAAACCCTACAACAAAAAATTTACAAGATCAAAGACCTAATCAATTTTTCAGTTTGGTTGTTAATTAAAAAATTTCAAATAGCTTAAGGACCAACTGATTAGTTTAACCATATATTTATGAGAATGATATACCCCTCCTCCTAGAAAAGCATTAATTTGAATTGGCCCTAAGGTAGTTCCAGGAACTGCAGATTGTATTGGTTTGTATCTTTGAGCAGATGCAGCGACCGGATCATTCATGGCCATTGTTTCTGACATCAAATATTAAAAAGTCAATACTGATAAAGCATAAATATTCAGAATTGTTTAAATTACAGTCAAAACAAGATATGAAGAGATAATGAAGGGAGAAACTTTCAAAAAAAAAAAAATTCAAAACATATAACATCTATTTGAACGGAGTTCCATTTGAGCTATGTAAAAACCAAGCAACAGTTTATGAAATAACTGCTAAAGTGTATATCATATCTACAAGCCTACACTGTTTTGTATAGTATACATGGTGTTTAACCTGTTGAGTACCACTTTAACACAACTAATGCTTGCATGGTTCAGCATCCAAGTAATCGAAGTGTTCAAAAACACAATTACCATATGGGCAAAAAATAATACCAAACTCTGTACAAGGCAACACAGGAACTCAACATAATTAAAGCAATACATATGTAGCACTCACAGCAATTTTCCAATCACTGAAAACAAACAGGCCCAGTCCCAATATTTAGGTTTGCATGGAAATATTACTTACTTAGTAAAGCATTGATGAATGCGGATTTACCAACGTTAGCTGAACCCTGTAAAATAAAAGTTGCAATTGATGGATGTCCAGGCTTGATGAATTTAGGAGCTTAATGACCAAAGAGAAATAATTTTATACACAAACACACATAATCAAGAAATTTTAAGATTTGTATTATAATAATTAAACAATAAAGCCAACCATCTTCCAAAACTTTGAACTGAAATTTAGACCGGTACATGTTTTACGTTTGGGTGGGGGGGAATAAGAACTAAGTGCAACTTAATATCTGAATCCTTCCATTTATGAAAATGAGATATAAAACTTCAAATTCGGAGACTTACCAGAATGTAAACATCTCTTCCCTACACACAAAAAAAAAATGAACTTAAGTAGATAGAAAAGTAGGAAAATAAAAATTAAACAGTGACACAGCAATTGCAAAATATCAACTTAACAGAGACATTTCTTTTGCTAAAATCATCACTATATATCACTTATATATAATTAATTATCATTCATCTTGTTGGTATTGATTTTAATGCTTTTGACAAGAGGAAAAAAAAATAGAAATGAGAACCCCACACGTGATTCCTATTCCAAGGATGTCTAAAACCTATAGGAGCCTACATCATACAACAAGTTTGATTTAAAAAAAAAAAAAAACATTTCAAATTAGAACCAAATGATAAATCAACATCACCCATAAGTGTCATAACAATTCCAGTACAGATTCAACATCGTTATAACTATGGATGACAAAGTTGAAGCCATCTTAGATGTAAAATTTAAATGTAGAAAAGGTAAAATCTTAGATGTGAGCCATCCCAATAGAACCTCTTAAATCAGTTGAAAAGAAAAAAGTAACCGATAATGGAGAAAAGAACCTTCTTCTCTTTCTGGATTTCTGATATCACTCCAGTTACTCCAACCAATGATTTGGAACTGGTGAGATGAACACTGAGAACACTGCAATGAGTGTCAGCATTTGAAATTTGTTTAGTTAAACTTTTCACCTTAGGTTATAAAGTTTCCTTTAGTTACATATAATAACAGTAGATTATACGAATTGTATTCTCAGGCAATGCTTAACATCAAACGTATGCAGTTTTATCAATGCCTTGCCATTCTGAACTTCTAATAGTATATAATAGAACAAAATGACACCAATTACAAGACCTTTAAGTAAATAATTAATTTATTACATAGAGGATACCTACTTCAGCTTCTTTCTCATGGTAGCCTCTACAACCCAATCCCCGACACAATTAAGATCAGTATCTCTTGGAAGGAGATCAACCTACAAAGAAAAGTCTATTAGATGTGAAAAAACATATATTTTAAATTTAAACCTCATCATACATTTACTAAAGAGAAAGTCCGAATAAATCAATAATAAGCTGCATGCATATTATTACCTTAGTCACGACCAGTATAATTGGGTTAGAACCAGCAAGATCTCGCACACGAGACAAAAAACTGCCATTGAAGTCAACAATATCAACCTAGAAGTGGTTAATTCAACAAGTTAGATGAAGAAACTTCATTCCTTTCATTCATTGCCATTAATTGGATGTAAACAAAAAACACTTGAATCATAGCAGAGTATACGAAATTTTCTGTGATAATTGAAATATCTTAGGTGACAAATTTTTCCTTCGGATAAAATGAGAGCCTATTTTAACGTATAGCTTTAATTTTTTTGGCATAACCCTGATTATTCATCAGAGATTCTCAGCATCCAAAGTCAAGTCAGAGGGTACAATTGATAACATACACAGGTATAAAGCAAGTGTTTATCAACCATCCGCTTTCCAATTGCTAAAAACTAGCTTTCACGCAATATCCATCCCTACAATTTATAATTTTCTCCAGATTGCAATGTATGCTACGAGCTTCTCTTTTTCTCAAAATAAACTGAACGTAAATTTCAATAGGAATGCATCCATTAACTAAACCAATGCTCAGAACAAAAATTCTAAAACACCTAAGCTAAATACAATTGCAAAGCATTACACAAGGGTATCCGTTGAAGATCCTAAGTCTATATCTAATCAGTTATAGCTTCTTAAGGTCATCATTCAGTCTATCCAATTAAAGACTTTATTTACCAATTTGACAATTAGAGCTTTCTCGTGACGCAAGTGACACAACTTTTCTCGAAGCTCTTCAGCGGTAACGAATAATTTACCGCCAGGGTAACCTCCGTGTCCTCCAACGGCAGTTATCATCTCGCCGTGCGATAAAAGCTGGCACCGTCTACACAGAACAGTTCTAAGCTGGTGGTGTTTTTTCTTCTGCAACACAAACAACCAATCAGCGTACCGGAATTAAGCTACAGCCAGAGCGCCAATGCAAAATTATGCTTCCAGAGTTGCAAATAGATTGAAGCAATACCAATTCATAGGTTTCAGGATCAACGTAGCCAGGAGCGACGGCATCGGAAGTGTGCAAGGGAGCGCCGCAGCCGTAGCAGGAAGCGACATTTCTAGAAGCTTTTACAGCGTTCTCTTTCTTCGTTTTCCTCTTCTTGTTTTCTTTGAGGATGAGCTTGGCAGCTTCGAACGACTGCTGGCGTTCGAGAAACTTCTCACCGGGCGACGGAGCGGCGGCGCCGGTTCCTTCCGATTCGTCGGCGGGCAAACGCGATTTCTGAGAGCGCGAGAATTCGCAGAGAATGAGGCCAGGCTTGGTAGTGAGAAAATGTTGCGGGAATTTGGATTTGGGAAGAGAAAGAGGTGACAAGAAAGTGGATAGGGTTTTAAGCGCCATTGTTGCTGAGGTTTTGCGAGGGGAATAACGTCTAAATAAAATGGCTTTTATATGGATAAAAAACTAAAATGCAAGAAAACGACTGCGTTTAATTCCACTACTTAAACATAGTTAACTAATTGAAATAAATAAAATAACAGAAATATTATATTAGTATTATTAGATTATTTTTAGGTGTTTAATAAGAAAACACGTATGGTTTTTTATAATTTATTTTTAATTTTAGTATATTATAGACAGTAATTTTATGATAATTTTGTTTAATAGTCATTCATTTTTGTGTGTAATTACATACTGTTTCATGTTTCACAATAAAGAATAAATTATTCATTATTTTATGTAAAGAATAATTAGGATTTTTATTATCCTATGAATGAATGGATGAAAATAATTTTTAATATTACTTTTGAATTTGCTAAAAGGACAAAAACATGTTATTTTAGTTAGATATATTTCTCATTAAATTGTTTAATGAGTGAGTTTTTTTTTTTTTCACAAAATTTAAAAGAAAGTTGTAAAAACATTTGACTCTAAACTACTCAAATCAAAACCCAGTAACTACTTGGAGAAAATAAAGATTAACATGAGGGATTAGAATTCCTTCAAAAATCGAGAAGAGTATATCAAAAAATAATTTTCATTCTTCCAATTGAATGCACTTAAATTCTTATACGGGGAACAACTTAAAAAAGCAAACAAAAAATACCATTTAAATACGTTCTAAAGATGTTGCCAATATCAAATGACCATTGGGCTCTTTTAATTTCGATACAAAGGAACAAGTAGATTATGTAACTTACATTGGTTTTATACTTTTACAACTAACAAATGTTGAATAAGCATCACATGTCATAAATCTGACTGAAGATAACTTTAAATCTCAATATTTAAAAAAAGTTATTAATGATTTAGACTAAAAGAAAAATAATAAGATTAAAAAAAATTAAAAATTTTGAATAGTGTGATAAATATTATTTAATTTTTTTTAATTGATCAAATTATAAGATTGCAAATTTACTCTTATATTAAAAATAATTGAATATAAAATATGATTAATATATTAATACATTTTTTAAATTGAATTTAAAAAACAAATAACTCTTATTGTATTATAGTTATATTTTTATTATTATTAATAATATTATTAAATATTTTTTATTCCATGAATTTATTTAATATTAAATATATTTATTCTTATTTTTTAATATTATATTCTTATTATATTATATAACCAATAATATTTTAACTTTATAACATATAATTGATTATATGTTAACTTTGTAACATATAGTCTATTAAACATATAATTAATTATATATATATATATATATATATATATATAACATGTATAATTAATTATAAGTTTTGGATAATTGATTATATATCTATAACCGTATGTTAATTGATTATTACTTTTAGATAATAGGTAAAATCGATTAGAAGTACATAAAGATTGATTATAGGTTAAAAATACCAAATTGATTATAGGTTAGAATAGAAAAACACATGTAATTGATTATTCAACGTGCAACCATCAAACTCTACCATATTTGTAACCACGACTCACTCGGCCATGTATGGAACCAATCAAAATATAAAATTATAAAAAATATAATCTAGATAATGTAAAACTATATATTTTTTACAAAACTCATGATTAAAAACATTTTACTCTAAACTAGTAAAATCAAAACACTTCAATAGAACAAAAGTGAAGAAGGAAACACTTACAGTAACTTCTTAGAGAAAATAACATGTAATTAACATGAGGTATTAGAATTCCTTCCAAAATGGAGAAGAGTATATCAAAAAACATTTTTCATTCTTAGAATTGAATGCACTTAAATTATTGTGTGGGGAACAACTTAAAAAAGCAAACAAAAAATACCATTTAAATAAATATGTTCTAAGTAGATTCTGTGACTTACATTGGTTTTATACTATTTTGCAACTAACAAGTATTGAATAAGCATCACATGTCATAAATCTGATCTGAAGATAACTTTAAATATCAATATTTAAAAAAAAAAAAAAGAGTTTTGAAATAAATCATGCATTGAAAATTACTCAAACGAGACTCCCACTTTATAAGGAGGTTCGTAACTTCTTTAGTATCATGTTAACATTTTATTTATTTAGTATCCATTTTAATATTTTATTTGTATATAAAGATGGAATTAAAGAATTAGATTTGAGTGAAATTCTGATTATTTAAATTAAAAGAGGTGATAATATTTAAAAAGAGACTAAGAAAAAATTGTAAAAATTTTAATAAGTGTAATTGATATTTTAATTGATAAATTTTCAAAATACAAATTTATCATTATAGTAAGAATAATTGAATACAAAATATGATTTGTATGTTGATATATAATATTTTTCTAAAATTAAATTTTAAAGAAAACAAAAAAATAAAATAATTTTTATTATATTATAGTTATATTTTTATTATAATTAATAATATTATTAAACATTTTTATTACGGAAATTTATTTAATATTTAATATTGTTAATCTTATTTTTTAATATTATTTTATTATTATATTATATAATCAATATGTCAACTTTATAACATATAATTGATTATAGATTTAAAAAACATGTATAATTGATTATATTATACATAATCATATACCTTTTATAATAGTCATAATTTACACGAATAAAATTCAATTTTTTTTCTCATTATATTAATTTAATAATTTTAAAAACTCTGACTGAATATCGATTATAATTTAAGTATAAATATACAGTTTATCTTCGTGAAATAATTTTAAAAACTCCTAACAGACATATCATCTTATATTTTTAATATCACCTGGATAATTTAATTTAAACTTTTACCTTTTTAATTCATCACTTTTAAAATTTCCACCATTAAAATAAATTATCTAGAATTAAAAATAACCAACGTTCATAATAATATATTAGTAATTATAAATCAAGGATTAATTCCCTTCACTGCCACAGCCTCGATATTTACAATGAAACGTCAGTCGTATTAATTTCTGAGGTTTCTAATAACGATTTAGGTTTAGCTTAAGCGTGAGTTAATTAATCTCACAGCACCACCGGTGATTTTCACACGTAACACAGTTTCATCAACGAAAGCTACAGAGGAACACCGAAGTAGTAAAAAATGGACGATAACGATAGACAAAAGCAAAATTTGTATTAAAGAAAGTAATTACAAAATAGCATAAAACATATAGTGCCGCAACCAATTTCGATTTCTCAAATCATTTTTCTGTGTCAAAAACTTGAGATTTCGCGATCCTAAAATCGAGAATCTGAAAAACACCTAGCGCTCAGAGTATAAACGTGCCTTAGAAGCTGAAAGAAGCACGGAGTGAGGAATTCGAAGCATCGATTGAAGAAGGAGCTTCTGCGCCTTTTCTCTATTTTCCCGAGTTCTTTCAATTCACGTGCTCTTCTCATCGACTCAATCACGTCCTCTTTGTACATAAGAGCGTTAATTTCTACGATATCGTCGTCACCGTAGAACACGTCTCCCAGGCGTTCTCGCCACTCTTCCACGTATACCTTCCACTCACTCTGCTTTCCCTTCCTCCGCGACATTGTTCTATCACAAAACCTTCGCCCTTCTCGGTATGATCTTCTTCCCACTCTCACTGTTCATTCCTTGCTGTTATATTTATAAGTGGTTTCATCATATCGTTTTGTAAAGAAGATAGGCAAAATCTTAACGGCGAAACTTTCAACCAAACAGAATATTAACAGAGCATAAATCTAGTTTAATTTTATCAAAATAGATATTGTTAGTTTTTATTTTGTCATGTATTATACGATTAATAATATTGTATTTTTTATAAATTTTATACATTTACAAATATTTAATTATTATGAAATTTAGTATAATAATAATAATAATAATTAAATTACAAATAAATCACTTTTGGAATTTACACATTTCACCGTGGTGAAAAATAGTTACAGTGGACAGTTTGACTTAATATCTTTTTACCAGGTAGAATAATTAATAATTTAATCATCATTTATAATTAAACAATAATAATGATTAAATTCTTATAATTATTGCGCTTAACCTAATAATTATCTCAACGCTACAAAACGATGAATTTAGGTCTAAAATTTGACGTGAGGCGGAGGAATTGATGAAGAGCAGCAAAGTGATTGGTATATAATCGGTAAAGGATGAACAGAAAGAAATCAGAATCCAAACCTAACTAAAAGTAATTTACAGCGTATGATAATGAAAAGCAGAAGGTAGTTACAAGAAGATGAAGGAAAGTGAAGAATGTCAGAAGTGAAGGAAACCACGGAGGAGTGTGAGGAACTCCAAGCATGAGAGGAAGTAGGAGTAGCAGCGGTTTTTCTCTCTGCGCTTGAGGTCTTTGGATTCGCGTTCTCTTCTCATGGACTCAATCACATCCTCTTTGTACATGTAATCGTTCATTTCTCGGTGGTCATCGTTGCCGTAGAACACGTCCTCGCCTCCCATAACCTTCTTTATCAATTTTCTCACGAAACGGGGAAAAAGAAGAATGATTGGATTTGCCAAGCCCTTGCTATGATCCCTGTTGGCACAGTCAACGCCCACACACATTCCTTTAGCTATGGATAATAATCACCATATTTTGTTTTATTTTTATTTTTTTTTCATGAGTTGCGTATAATATTTTTTATCTTGTTTCTAAATAAATCTTACTACAACTTCAATTAATTTGTTAAATAAATACCTGTATTTGTTTTACTACAACTTCAATTAATTTGTTAAATAAATACCTGTATTTGTTTATCAATTAGATTATCTCTGGTGAACTTCAAGGTTATGATGTATATAATAAAAATGGGATATGGCTAAGCACAACACAGAAGACAAGGATAATATTAATAACACTCAATTGTTACGTTTAATAATCTTTCACCGCCGCCCTCACCACATAATTATGTTTTATAATGTTCAATAACTAGTGAGGATTAGAAGTCGCAACAACCCCATGAACAAGTCCAAATGAATATTTCATCAAACATTTTTCTTACTAAATTATGCTACTTTTTTATTATTATATATACATATATTAAATTTAAAATAGATGAAACATAATTGTAAAATTTATAATCCGATTACTTATACTTTAAGAAATCTCGAGAAATGTATACTTTTGTTCATTTAATTATTTGTTTGGAAGCTTTTATCAAATAAAACTTTATGGTATTAAAAAAATAATTTTAGTTATTAGAACTGGAAATAAAATTTACCATTTGTTAAAAATCATTGAAGGTGTGATCTAAATTCGTTATGATTTATACTTAAAGTAGCCGCCTTGCTTAGTTTTTGTTTGATCATGCATTATATACACTGAATGAGTCACATGCAAACATGAAGTTTATTGGTGGGTCTCAGTGTTCCTGAACCAAATCCCGGCTTCTTTGCATAAATGAATCCAACACATAAGCGATATTTTAGCATTTCACCAGAATAATTAGTTAGACTCTGATTTTTTTAAACAAATTGAATTCAGTACTTAACATCTTGACAGTAAGAAACAAATATGAAAAATAAACCGAAAAAAAAAAAAGATTAAAAGAAAGACACTGGTAGTTGCAGCTTGATGTGTAATGGTTGAACAGAAAGCAAATTTAAAAGTAAGGATTCGGTATAATTAGGCTCTCTAAAGCCGAAAAAAGTTGTGTTTATGTGATAAACCTACATGTGACACGTCCAGTGAAGCAAGAAGAAAGAACTCCAGTAAAAGGTCAAAAGAAAAAATAAAAATCCCTATTAAGAACGCATGGTATCCCCAACCTCACAATATTAACAATGGTATGCCTTCCTTATACAGCCTGTATCTCCAAATCAGTATGGTCGCTGTTGTTGGGTGAAGAAGTTTCAGCCGTTTCTTTCTCATCTGTAGATTTCATCTCTTGAATGGGGGGTGGGTTAACAACGGTCATTTCTGAAAAAATGTTGTCTGAGAGCCTTCCGTTCATCTCCCTGTGTTCTTGACACAAGGCACACCAGTGCAAGCAGCAGTGCACACAACATGAATTACACGGTGAATTCTGCAATCATAAAAAAATTAACAAGCATGCCTTTTGAACAAAATTCATGTAAAATTAAAAATCAAAGGAAAAACCACAGGAAAGAATTAACTAAATCATATATGCGACAGTATCGAGCTTCTAAGAAACACAATATATGGACATGGACTGAATTTGACCATCCGAAATCTTCCACTGTGCCAATCACAGCCATTAGGATTTTGATCTTGTGGTGCTTGCCTAATGTCGGGGTTCTTACCCCATGTTTGTATGGCTCTGTTCTCGTACTGACGCAAAATGTCTAAATAAATTGTCCCGAATGACAAACGCCATCATTGAAAAACAAGGAAGAGCAGTTATACAAGTTACATCAGATAAGGGAAGAGATTACATGTCTGGTATTGTAGTATTAAAAGAAACAGAGGACAACACTACAAGTACTTCAGAATTTCATGGTTAGCTACTTATATTAGAGATAGCAGGTTTTGCATCTACTTGCATAAAAATGGCCTCGTCACGAAATTGTTCAAAAGAAATTAAAAGCAGGTTTTGTAACAGAATAAGCTCCTGAAGGACTTGATTTTTACCCGCATGGATTCTACATTACAAATCTGAAGCAAACCTAATAATTAGTATACGGGTATCCGATATATACCATACCATATTCAAATCGACCATTTGTCCTGATGAAAAAATATGTTCGAGATATGTACCTTCAAGTGATATTTCTTCTGTAAGGATTGCCGCACTTGACCAGTGTGAATGCCACACATCCACCATGTAAAAAATAAACCCTCAACAATGAGACATACAGTCCCTGGGTCAATAGCAGGAAAGATGGAAGTTGCAGCTGCAGTTGCTATTGCCAGAGAAATGCCACCTTCAATAAAAATGGCATGACAAACGCACGGCCCAGTCCAAGGAGTGTCTTCCTTCAATCTTTCTACATTTCGCCCAAATAATACACAAGGACAAAACAGTCCAGTCAAGCCTGCAAATAAAGACCAAAACATGTAAAAGATAGCAGCTCTCCACTGTAGTATGTCAAATGTCAGCAACATGCAAACTCCTCCCATAGATATACATATATAAATCCTTCACATTGAAGTTTAAAGCATGTCCTAACCATATATATATTGAAGATACTTTGATAGAAAGAGAACAACTTGGTCAAAGAACGTCTATAAAAAATTATGTGATACTGATGCTGCTCTAGCTCTTTACTTCAGTATCAGGCAAGGCAACTAGCTAGCATTAAATGAATTCAAGGATCTGAATTCTAGCCTTATATAGCTAAGTTTAAATCGCAACACTTGGAAACATAAATTGGAAAAAAAAAAAAAAAAAACGCATGGAGGCTATTCACACAATGACCACTCAAAAATCTCAATTGACTAATCTAGAATATATCATTGCTACCATCTCAATACTAGTACAATTTAAGAGTTTGGTCATGCATTAACTTACAGCTTTCTCTGTCTTCAGCACATCCAAAGATCCCAGTCATCCAAGGTTCATCTGCAGGAGGTGCATAACTTTCAGGTAGCGGCTGTCTACATTCAGGGCACTTGCGAACATCCAACTGAAAAGTATCAAAAACCACGAGTAAATATGAAGTCAATCAAAAACCCAGAGAAATAGGCTCTTTCTATTATTAAATATGAAGTCATCTGAAGGGAAAAAATAGGCTCTAGGGGTTTGGCCACTTTAATACTTAAAACAATGAAGGTCTCTAAAGAAAAACAAAACCCTATTTTCCGAACTTATATCATTGTTTACACAAACAATTTGTATCATAAGTCAAAACATTATATTTTTATATGGATATGCATGCATGAGTATCGAGCAGGGGTCAATTTACACAGTCAGTCAGAACTACTCTTAGACCATGAACAGATAATTATTGTATACTTCCATTGGTGTGTTCCTTTCATTATATATAAAATCTCAGATCAATCTAAAATGACTTAGAAATTCATCATATATTAAAAACTAACACGATGTAACGTTTAAATTTATCAAAACAAAATACGTTTATTAAGTCTAACTTCATAAGATTTACATTATAACTGAACAGTCAAATCAACAAAAAATACAATCTGTAGGAAGTTATCAAATGGTGTAAAGTAGGAATGTTTAATATTACACTATTTTAAACCGATCCAATATCTCTCTAAACACAAGTATACAACAAAATTTGGAGTTTTAAGGATTCAATTTGTGGGGTTGGCGCACGTTTGTGGATCCTAGATTCAATTCCTCGCTAGCAAAGGAACTCAGAGAGTACAATGTAAAACACCGACGAAAGTAATTGAAAAAAAAAATTAAATAGAAAGGAGTGAATGTTTAACGAATGAGGCCTAAAACAAAAGGAACATTGTGGGCATTTGACAGAGTGCATATGCATGACTGTAATTGCAAATTAATTAACATAACAGAGTATTTATCCCCTTCGTCATTTCTTCACTTACAGTACAATTGGATTAGAATCAGTGAAGAGACCTTGCACAAGGTTTCACCATAATTATTACACACACAAATTTGGGGAATAAAAGGATTAATTGAGAGAAGAAGTGGCAGCGTTACCTGAGGAACCTGAACTGGCTGATTGAGTTCGCCAGGGGTAATATCTTCGAGAGGTGTCTGATCTTTGGTCAACTTCACATAACGCGATTGCTTCCGTTCTTCCATCTCCCCGATTCCACGATTATCAACGCCAAAACGATGCCGTTTAGACGCCGACAAAGCAGAGCCAGAAAACAGATCTAAGGAATTTCGGTGCAACACAACAACAACGTTCTAGATCTCGTTTCGGACTTGGAAGAAGAAACGAAAGGAAACAACGTTTCAACGCTGCTTCCTCTAGTCAACCCTCCTCTCTTGTGCCTTTCTTTTATCGCCTCTTATTCAGGTAACTTCTTCCTTTTTTCAAAAAATATAACATATGTCGGTAAATACTAAATACCCCGTTTGTAACTTTATATTAAAATATTTTTTATTATTACTAGTGGAAATAATTAATTATCATTATAATTATTAAAATGGAAAATATTATTAAATTTATAAAAAATAGTTATAAAATAAATATTTTTTATAACTTTATTATAAGTAGTTAATTGAGTTGAAAAAATTACACAATTTAAATAGTAAAATAATAATAAAATAAGTTACATTAATAAAAGTAAAATTGATGATAATTGTTTATGCCAAACACAATTGTAAAACGGTATTTTTTATTAATGGTTATGGATTTTGAGGAAATTTTAAAATAGAATAATTGTTTTTTAAATTACTGATTTTTTTACCGGAAAGTAATTTTTTTATGAAAAGAAAATCCAGAAGAACCCTGAAATAAGGTTTTCTAGACTTTATACAGATGAGTTAGATTTTACTTATGTTACTTAAAAATACGTGTTTGGTATATCTTAAATTACATAAGCAGCTGATAGATAAATCCTTATAATTTATTAAATATGATAATATTTATGTGACTGTAAATTTTTTACGTAAATGAGTTTTTTTGTTAATTTTGCTTTTTAAATTAAAGAAACTGGGTCATTCGTCACATTTTACTATATAAATTAATCAGAACTATAAATACATATGACAGTAAAACTGATAAAATTATTTGCAGATGTTATATCGTACATATCTCAGATTTTCTACTGCAATTGTGTGACAGATAGTCTGTCATGTTAGCAGCAGTGAAAGAGTTGCTAAGTCGAGATTGGAGAGTTGAGATTCGTCCTCATCTATACGATATGTGAGTACATAATCTGTGCCTTGAGATTCTAGCTACTCAGAAAAACTGTTTCAGAATGATATACTCAGAAACACTATTGAATTTGAAGACGATGATAAGAAAAACCATGTAAGAGTTATTCAGCTAGACACCATTATGAAAGTGTTTATTTAGCATCGATTAGACGTAAAAAAATTACAGCATGGTATTGGAATTAATGAGCTGACATATCTTTACGAAGGCCAGTTTCTATACCAACCAGCCCAAGCAGAAACCAAGCCACTAATGCCAAGAGTGACAGTGTGGTTGCAGAAGGGATTTGGCTCAATCTCTGCTACTGCTATGAACAAATCTGCAACATTAGCAGCCACAGCCATTAGCCTCATCACTCTATCGATTCTGATCTCCTTAATCTTTTTCTCTTCTTCCACTGATTTCTCCTTGCTGCTTCTCAGCTTTCTCTCTGCCTTGACCCCTTTATTAAGCATAATGAAATCAGCTATGATGAAGAAAACATACCCCACAGACTCACCAAAGGCTGATATGAAGCTCATCCTCTTAGCCAATTTTGCATCTATTGTCCCAATTCTCGCCAACCAGAGAAAGTGGTCGAAGAAGAAGTACACCATCTCTCCTGCATTAGCAAACACCGCTAGTAACCTCAGAGAAAGAGTGGAACCAGGGTTTCTGCGGAGAACGTTGAAGCCAGTGAGAAACCTTCCAGTTCTGAAGGCTTTTCTGCTGAGTCCTGAAGCCACTTCCCATTGTTTGAACCTCTTGGATATGTCAGGGTTTGTGGCTTCCACGTGCCAGTTCACAAGCTTGGACACGTACTGGAAGGTCTTCACAAGCTTGTCAATGCCATCTCTCTTCGCCAGGAAGATAACCAGTTTGTCAACTGAGTCATTCATGGTGGGGATGTGGTTCTGTTCATGAAGCAGAGGGAGTGAAGTCTGTGTTTTGTTGTGCAGACAATGTTAAACTTCAGTCACAGATGAAGCTGGTTTTTGGATAAGAGACGCTTGTGGTTACACTTTGTTTTACTTCGTGCCACCATTCATTTTTTTTGTGTCGTTGGAATTTTGTGAGCATTTATTAAGACACTTGGTTTTGTTCTTATTCTTCTGCTGATTATGCTACGTATACATTCACATCTAGTGTGTTCTGCTCTCATCTCATCTTTCAAGAAAATATTGTTCCTTTATTTTTATTTTCTTCTCAAATTAATTATTTTCACCATTTCAATGATAATAAATATATTTATTAATACTGATGTTAAGTTGTCATATTTACATTTACTTGTCTTTCTCTTTCATCTCTCTATTCTATGCAATCAGAGAAAAAAAAGAACAGTCATATTTCATCTAGATAAATTTAATTTAAAATGTAGATATGAAGATATATCATTCAAACTTTATTTAATAGTTCAAATTAATGAATACTTAAATTTCCTATTAAACAATATGTGGATTACCTAACATTACGAATAAATAATTCGATTTGACTCGTTTACAATGAAGAGATAAAAACTAAAAAAAGGTATGATAATAAAATATATACGTAACAAATTTTAAAACTAAAATATTTATAGTAGTTAATTTTATAATGAAAGCCTTATTTTACTTTATCTTCTAAAACTATTTTGTTAAGAATGAAATCGAAATAAATCAACACGTTAAATCACCATCTTGGTTATTGCTTATAGTAATAGAAAATAAATTTAGGAAATTATTCATAAAAAATATATATTACTTTTTCCTTTATTTATTTGATTTATTTTTTAATGTAACATTTATTATTATAAATTTTATTTAATAAAAATTTACATTTTCATAGTTAGAAAATTAGAAAAAATAGAGAAAATGAAAAAAAAAAAAAACAGAAGAAAGTGGTAACTGTCCATTTAACTAGTGTTCACGGGACCCACAAACCCTACCCTATAAACCAAATTCGCAATCCATTATTCTCAACACCTCCCTTCCCATCCCAATTTGGAGAACAATTTGTTCGAATTAGGGTTACCTCTTTTTTTTTTCTTCAGTTCATTATGGACGCTCAGAGAGCTTTGCTCGACGAACTCATGGGTGCAGGTGCGTCTCCGTTCATCGCATTCTAAATCACGAATTCGAATACTCTCATATTGATTAGGTTGTTTTGTTTTGTTGTTACTGTGGTGAATTTCTTAGCGCGCAACTTGACGGAGGAAGAGAGAAAGGGGTATAAGGAAGTTACTTGGGACGATAAGGAAGTGTGTGGATTCTACATGGTGCGTTTTTGCCCTCACGATCTCTTCGTCAACACGCGCAGTGATCTCGGTGCGTTTAATCAATTTTATCACGAATAATACAGTTTTAATTCTCTGGCGTTCCTTGATGTCAATTCAACTACACTGTTACTTCATCTATTGGATTGGTTCGATGGCTTCGTTTTGGAGTGTTTTTTTAATTTTTTTTTTTTTTTTGAGAGTTTGAGTGAGGATAGTTGATGAATTCATGAGTAAAGTAATGTGTCTGTTGAATTGAATTCGCTCGTCAACATGATAAGGATCTTGTTTATTGTGATGGCTGCGGCTGGATTTCGTTATTCTTCCTTCTACTTAATTTGCGGTTAATTTTGATGCAGGTCCTTGCCCTAGAATTCACGACCCAAAATTGAAAGAAAGGTGAAAAAGTAAATTTGTTTTTATATAATTTAGGTTTTTGTAAATTAGCCGTATAAGATTTTTATTGATGAGCTGTATGGAACTTCTTTGGTCTTGCTGCAGTTATTTGTGAATAAATCTGCGAAAACTATTACATTTCTGATTGTTAGATGTGCATGTATGAAGTTGTATTTGTCTATTTTTTAAATTTTAGGCAGTGGTTTCTGTTGTGGCTCTATTACGAAAATTTTGCTGCTGTTAGTCCTGTATTGATGTGTTGAAGTTTGTTTAATGCCGTGCTGCTAGCAAAATTTGGTTTAAAAGTAGATCCTAGTACTATATTAACCTGTTTCAGTTTATATAATCATATTCAATATAGGCTTTACGATTTCTGCTTTAATTGGTGTTATTGTCGTATTTCAACATGGACCTTACTGATGTTGCTTCTGTTTCAAGTTTACTATCCTTTGCTGATTTTACTTTGTCATATGTGTACATTTGATGATAAGATGCTGATAAATGAAAGCAGAAGTCTCAGTTCATTGTTTTAGGTTATTACATACTATATTATTGTGTTTTAGATTTAATGAGCTTTACTGTATTGATGACTTCAGTTTTGAGAAATCTCCAAGACATGATGCATATGTACCCAAATTTGAAGCCGAGCTTGCTCAATTTTGCGAGAAATTGGTAGGTTACCTACCTGTTGTCCTTCCCTCTCAAAACACATAAATGTACTGTTGTTTATATATTGATGAACTATTCTTCCTATTTTCTGCAATAACCATAGGTGATGGACTTAGATAGGAGAGTAAGACGAGGACGAGAACGCCTTGCTCAAGAGGTGGAGCCTGCACCACCCCCACCTCTGACAGCTGAAAAATCTGAGCAGTTATCTGTGGTGGAGGACAAAATAAAGAACCTTCTTGAACAAGTTGAATCTCTTGGCGAAGCTGGGAAAGTTGATGAAGCTGAAGCTCTTATGAGGAAGGTGCCAAACATTATGCAATACCCTTTTTTCCCTTGCATACAAGTTGAACTTATGATGATTTACTACTGGCATATCTGAAGCACCTTTGGGGTTTTTGGGTGGGACTTACTCTTACAGGTGGAGACACTTAATGCTGAGAAGACAGCTTTAACACAACCTCAAAATGATAAGGTGTTGATGCTTGGTCAGGAGAAGAAGATGGCACTATGTGAAATTTGTGGTTCTTTTCTCGTGGCAAATGATGCTGCAGAAAGGACACAGTCACATGTCACAGGAAAGCAGCATGTTGGTTATGGCATGGTTCGTGACTTCATAACTGAGTATAAGGTGAGTTTTGTTGTCTTGAACTAATTTTCACTCTAAAAAAATTTATTAATTGTCTCTTTATATATGTTGGTAATGTTTACAGGCTGCTAAGGAGAAAGCTAATGATGAGGAAAAGTTAGCTCGGGAAAAAGAGGCCGAAGAACGGAGGAAACAAAGGGAGAAGGAGTCTGAGAGGAGGAGACGAAGTGATTCAAGTGATAGGGATAGGCACCGTGATAAAGACCACTATAGGGAGCGGGATAGATATAGGGATAGAGACTCGGAGCGTGAAAGGTCTCGGGAGCATGATGTTAGAGGCTATCGAGATGGGGGAAGAGGAGTGGACTATAGGTTGAGGAATGGACGAAATGGAGGTAGAGACAGGTACCGTGATCGGAGCAGATCACGTTCTCCTGTTAAGCATAGCTACAGAAGGTCTTCCTGAAGTTCAGTTTGCTCAAATTAGAGGAATTTCGTGATAGATGTCAGAATTTGAATTTAAAAGAGGTAGTCTTTAATATCCCAAGACTTACATGAATATGTGCTTTTGGAGTCTTGAGTTTCTTTTTTTGTCATCATCAAGGGTGAATTTACACTTTTGCCATCTCAGAGCTTTGTTGAGACTATACAATCTCCGTTTCATCAAAAATTATTAATGGAGAAAAGGGTTGAGGTAGGTATTTCACTGTTGTAACTTCTCTTACAATTTGTTTTGCACCTTGATTTTAAGTTATTTATGATGATTCATCTCTGAAGCATTGTGTGTAGTCTTTCTTTTCTCTCATTTCTGGGAATCAATTGATTGATTTAAGATGTCAGACACAAAATTACATGAATGAATGTCATTGCTGCCGAGGGGGATGGTTTTCTCTTGTATTGAGGTAACTTGTGAATCTTATACCCTGCGACAAATATATTTGATATTTGGTCAGCATAGAAATGCTTGTTTTCTTTCCCCTTTCCTTTTTCTGTTTCATTACCGTTGTTTCTTAAGTTGATATAAACCAACACAGGTTAAAAAAAATGCTCTGCTTATTCTGACATGAAATTTGACATTGAACTACATTCCGAAGGCACCAGTATAGAAGATATAGGTAACCTTACTGAATCTGTTGCTAGTTATCTCCCAAATCCATGGTATCATAGCATATTTATAATATATTTGGTGTGTGATATAATCCGATATGATCATATTCTGAATGGAGAATTAATCTTTGTTCCCTAGTTTCCTGATGTCATTCTTTATATGGGGTTCAGATGGGAAAAGATTATTAGTTCATGTAGTCCAGTATAAGTAAACAGTTATTTTACCCAATCGGGAACTGGTTTGGAATGGTAAGTAATTACAGGATGGCGAATCATCCTCTGTAAAAGTAACGATTTACAGTTTTTGAATAGAAAATGAAAGGACTGGCAAATACAGGGATTTGGTTATCTTTGCTGGGTACTTCGATAACAGAATTATTGACATTCGCTTGAAAAACTTTCGATGATGTGGAATGCAGAACCTCTCCTTCCATGAACAAACGGTCCTTCCTTTATTGTCTGGGTGATTGGAGGTAATTGTCTCATATCTGGGTTAGAGCGTTTAATTTGGTGTTCGGGAACTCAAATTTCCTTGTGATCTTTGCCTCTTGTTATAAAAAACGAGGTAAAATGAAAATTAAGCTTATTATTTTTTTTTATTCTTTTTATATGTGGAGAAAGCGATGTGCTTTTGATTATTCAAAATAGCAGTCCAAACTCTGATGAACCTTGGACTTGGGTCAATACACTTCGAACTTGCGATCTTAAAGATTGTAAAGATTCAAATAAATAAAATGAGCGATTTTTTGGAGCAATGACCCAACCTCTTGCATTTTTGTAATTCTCAAGCCTTCTTCCCTTTTAAACTTGTTTTTGTTTGTTACAAGTGTAATTTATGGAATGATTAAACACAACACAAATGTGAAATGAAGATAGATTTTTTTTTTTTCTTAGCAATTGCCTTGCGACGAATGAGGTACTTATAATGATCATCCATTACTATTTTCGAATGAAAAAAAGTTTCTACTTTTTCGCAAATAAAAAAGGTAACTGGATTATGTGGAAAAATCGACAAATCAATGAGCACCTATAAGTTCTAATTTTGGTTGACTGAACCACGGACTCTGTCCTTAAAGTATTACTCTTTCTCGAGTAATGTATGAAATTATTTGAGTAACTTTTGAAGTATTTAATATTTATTATTATTGGCCCCATGATGTATGTTCAGAGATCAGCTTAAATGATGTTTAAATATTTGGAGGATTATTGAACACCACTTTTAATATTTTCAAGACTGGGGTTTTTTCATGGACAATTTAAGTGGTTAACATTTTGGAGCTAAATTATAGTTTAGGGATTTGTTACTGTTTACTTCCGGTTTTTTTTTTTTTTTTTTTGTAAGTATCTTGAAGACGGAAAAAACTAACGTAATGAGTGGTGATTTTTGGATGAAAAAATTGTGATATTATTTCCAATAAAAGGAATTGTAGATGTTATTTTGTGATAAATGATTTTTTATAGTTTCTTTTTGCGATCTAACCTACCTAATAGTATTGATTTTGATAAATTATGTATTTGTATATATAAAGAGTTGGATAGAGTATTAAGTAGAAGGTACATTTTAATTATATTTCTAAATAACTTTTTGCTTTAATGTATTCATGAATTCACTGGATTAAGTAAGAGTCACATTGCTTTACGACTGATGAAATTTCGGTTTATGCTTGGAAACTGTTTCAACGTAAGCTTATCCTTCGGTCATTTATATTTGGAGAAAAACATACCCTTCAATTTTGTTTTTAGATTGAATTGAACTTTTTTAGATTGAATTGAACTTTTATTATTTTACTATGACTACTCGGCAATTTTGACCTCAATAAATTTTTACTAAAAGTCAGTTTACTAGTGTGTTTTTAATTGTCACAGACCACGTCTTTCGTCACATTACCTCTATTTAAAATTCTTGAATTTTTATTTTGTAGTTGAATGAGTTCAATGGACTTAATACGGATTAATCACAGTCAGTAACTAAAAAAAAAACAAACTCAAATGTGTATTTTGTACACCTTGCCGGAAGGTATGTTTAGCTTGTCATTTCAGTTTTTGAACGTCATTTACTAAGTAAAAAATTTGTTTTGACTTACAATCAGCGCTTAGTAGATTTTTTTTTTAAATTTTAATGTTTCTTTTTTATCCTTAAAATATTTATTAAAATTATTTAATCTTTTTTTTTATAAAATGTAAGACTTCATTATATATTTATTTTGTTCAACTTTTTTTCATCTCAATATAGAATTTTACATTTTTTATCATGATTTTATATTTACCTTTTAATTACCTAAGTGATAATGATAAATGATAATCAGTTTTATAATATTTTTAAGTTATACTATTTATTTTAACTTTTATTCTGTCTGCAATATTTATGTAGCTTGTTTTATATATAAATGATAGTTTGTTTTATACCATATTATTTGTTTACCACTATATTTGTTAATGTAATTAAAGTATGATGTATTTTTATTGTATTTCAAAATTTGATTACACATATCTTAAGATATAGTCTCAAACAAATGGTAGAATAAGTATTAGGGAAACATCTGATTATAAAAAGTAAAATATAATTGTAATGAGTCAATGTGAATAAAACTTTATTGAAAAAATTGAAATTATAAATCCTATAAAATAGATTTCATCGATACAATAAAAATATATAAACTATTATAGTAACATTTATTGATGTTAGTTTATATTTATTAACAGCTACAACAGATAATTTAACCATATATTTTTAAAAACTTTTTAGTATCAACTATCAACTCTTATCTTTCATACAATCTTAGTTTTTAGTCAGTTATTTAGTTTACGAACATTATAGAAAGTGCAGTTTAGATGGATTTAAAATATAAGCAGTTTAAAATACTCATAATCTGGAATTTTTTTTTCAAATTTAAAAGACATTATAGAAAGTGAAGTTGAGCATCAAAATGGGACAAATATTGTGATTTTTCTAATATGAAGTTTTGAATTATAAATTTCGAAATAATTTAGCATATGAATTTTCAAATAATAGAAAATATGCATCGCAACGATTGTAAAATATTTAAGATATTAAATTTAAGAAAAAACTATTAAAAGAATAGATTCCAGCCTCGGTCAGCACCAATTTTTTATATTAAAAAAAGTCGTATTATACAAAAACTGTGTAATTTTCTTAATAAATATATTTGGACAACCTTTGATAATATTTAATGTACACCAAAAAAAAAAAAAGGAAAACATTTTCTTTACAAACAGTCAAACAAGTTTTATTGCCTCTATGGGTCTTTTCTATTATGTACATATATATGAAATATAATTAATAAATAAAAGTAACTTCAAATAATAGTTTCACATAGTATCAATTATTTAACATTTAGTTAATGAAAGTGTAACAAAAAAATGAAAACAAACTGTTTGAATATTATTTATATTTTTAAAACTAAAATAAGTTTGTTAAACTTATTTGAATAAAACCAGAGATCTGCACATAAATACAAAGAGGGATGGAAAATTGGCTTCAAACAAAGGCGTTACAAGGGAGAGAAAGAAACAATAATACAATGTTTAAATGATAGACTAATCTTCCTTTCCCCGGATTATATCCCTTTTGTAACTAGTTACAAATTCAATATGAGAGTAGGCGTACCTACACGACGAATAATTGCAAGTAAGCACTGCCGGTGTAAAAGAATCTCCTCTGCAAGGCAAAAACATATCTGGAAAGAGAGTTGGTGGAATGGGTTCGATTGCTTGAAGTTAGTAAGGAACATTCATCAGTCCAAATTCACTCGTCGCATCTTACAAACAAGGTTTGCTGTTGGCATATCAAGTTGGTTTCCTGAATCAGTCTTTAAAAGATCTTTTAGTTGGTTTCTTGGAGTAGAAAGACAACTTTGAAATGTAGCCAGAACTGGAGGAATTGGCATTGATAGAGCAGAAAGCACATTACTAAGATATTCAATATCAACTGATAGCTGTTGAGCTCCACGATCCGAAATGTATTGAATCCCACGCAACTGCTCGATGTAAAGTGCAGTTGCACCCTCAGCAACCTAAAATTTAACAGCAACCAACGGAAAAAAGTTCGTTTCATTAGTAATTTAATGTGCATACAGAAAAGAGATTCACGGTCTTAAGAAGGATATCAAGATCAGAATCATTTTGAATAATCCTTATATGTTTGTTTCTCTTTTTTTTTTTTTTTCAAAAGCTACTCAAAAGCCTCCAAAATAATCAGATATCTGATTCTTATTTTTTGAGAAGCTCAAACAGACTTGACAATTTTAACGTGATGTTAAAAACGAAAATTATTGTTTTTCTTTGTGAAAAAGGGTTAAACAAACTGGCTGACAAAAAAAATATTGTAACTTTGATCTTCCTTTATATTATAAGTTACCTTGAACATCCATTCAGTTGCAAAGAACTGCGCTTCATCATTGACTTCATTGTTGGAGATTCCCTCAGCAAGTGGCTCCAGTTGTTGGGGTAAAGTAAGAAGATATTCACCAACACTGGTAACATAGGACTGTGGATATGCACTGAAGGTAGGGAGAGGAAAGCTTCCTTGTTCCTCAACTGATGACCAAATTGGCAAACGGGACACATCACTAAGGCGTTGCCGCACTTTGGATATGAGGACATCATATACAAGTTCGTTAACTGTGTCTGCAAATGCTGCAACTCTTTGAGATGCAAGGGGAAGTGCGTGAAATCGGGGATCTTTAGACTGCAAATAGTAAGATATTTTATGTAAGACCAGAGAATATAAAGAAAAGAAAAGTGCCCCAAGTGATTTGTCAAAATGTGTCAGCACATAGCTAGAGGAACAATACCAATACAATCTTGTGGCCTTCAAAAAGCAATGAATCCCATTCATACAAAACCACATGCATAAATATTTAGTTGTGGTTTAAATTTCCAGTAACCATTTTCACATGTGCAAACAAATTCCATAAGAACTCTTGATTTCAGAATATTGCTTATTTAATTTCTTACAAATTTTACCAATGTGAATAACTATAAAACAAAGGGTTATGGTAGTAGCATGTAGATGGAGGGAAACAGAACAAAAGACAAGTGCAAACCAATTCCATACGAACTTGCTTATTTAATTTCTTAAATTATAATATTTACCAATGTGAATAATTACAATTTTAGGGAAGGAGGGTAGGGATAGTTAAATCATCACCACATTGCACAATCTCACGAGGGAGAAAGGAATATTCAGAAAGAGTGTTTAAAGGATTGGGTTGTACGACACATTCTTATCACTATTCCTTTCATTATATCTTTAAGGTTCCTCCTATTTTTATATTTTCAATCTATTCATTATCCCTTCTATCAATTTCTAAACCAAAAGAAAGAAAAAACGAGACCAAAATAAAGCTAATCTTATATATACCTGATTCAAAAGGTTGAAGAGTTTCCTGGCCTTCTCAGGCATATCAACCAACCGCAGTGTTGCCATATCCAACGCAGCCCTTCCGCCAATCGAATTTTCCCCTTCTACACTACTATTAATAGCTTGGTTTTGGTCCAGAGTTGAACCAAATGCAGAAAAAGATAATGTTGTGCTCAATCTAGCAAGGGTAGCTCTTAAAGATGCTTCAAACACAGAAGATCTGCTTGTCAAGCTATCTGCAACTGTCAGGATCTGCAATGCCCCTTGGACTATGGACCATTCCTCCTCATTCGAGATCAAATCAACTCTCCGAGAATTTTGGTTTCCATCCTTCTTGTCTGCCTCCTTCTTAAGAGTACCATCACTTCCGTAATCCACACCACATACAGTTCGTAGTGACTTGAGTGTTTCTTGCAGAATGGAAATGTATTGTAACATTATGTCATCAAGGGCAAGAATCAGCTCATCTGCCTCAGAACCTCCAGTGAAGCTGATGCATCTCTCTGCAGCTGCTTCAAGAAGAATAATTATTTGAGGAATAGACTCCTCCATCCTACGAACTGTTTCACTGAGTTCCACTCCTTGGGCTCCCACCCCTCGAATAACAGCTCCTCTTAAATCTACTCCCGCAATCTCAGAGGAAAGGATGGCACGCTCCATTTGTCCATACCTGTAGTACATACACATAAGATGGAGTAAGAATAAAATTGGACATTCAGTTGGAATTCTAACAGGGTTTCATACATACAGATAATGTGCATGACAAACCAAAGGACCAAAAGAAAGGAAAAAGAATTTATTAAAATTTATCTTTCTGCTCCTCATGCTTTATCTTTCTACTTCTTGAGACATTGTGAGATATGAAGCTAGCATTCTCTTCCATAGACCCACTCAATGCTTAAATAACAATGAAACAATGTGCTAAAAGGCATAATCAGCCAAATTTAATTTAAATATTTCAATTATTCCTCAAATTCAAAAATAATGTTTACCTCTGTTTAAACAATTCATAAGGCAAGTACACCGCTTTCAGCACATCCATTAAGACTCGAACATCAGAAGCAGAAAATAAGTGCTGAATATTCCTCGCAAAGGTCCCAGTCATATTGTGCAATTCAATCAAGGCCTCAAGATGCTTCGTTTGAATCTTAATGCCTTTATGCATATCTCCCGCTAAAGTATCTAGTAAACCTATGAAAATTCATGAGCTAATATGTCAACAACTTTTAGAGTTAACACATAGCATAATAGTTGTTAAATTACACTTTAGATAAATGTAAGGTATACATTGAATTATCACATTTCTAAACGTAAAACCTCCGGTTTCTTCAAGAGCATTTAACCCCTATACTAAATCTAATCCGAAAGGTCACTGTAGAGAGAAGGAACAAAATATACGATTTCATGATCCATTGCAGCTTTGCATAAATGATAAAGAGACCCAGAAACTCAGCATTAATCAAGATACAATTACTATTAAACCATGATCAATTACATATATTGGCCTTACTGGAGAACTAAGAGAAGTATTTGTTTGTTATATACCTCAATGTAAACCAAGTGTTGTTAGTCCGTCTTAACTCTATTATTTTCACGTGTGAACAGAAAGAACAATTCACTGAAGCAAGAACTAATGACCAAGATAGTTCCCCACGGAGCACAACAGTTTCAACTATTTTCATATTTTTATTTTCATCTAGGAAACAGCCAGGTGTTGAGGGACTCAAATCCATTATGACTTATAAAGAAAATGAGGCTAACCATTTATTTATAGTGAAAAGTTCTATCATATGCATGAAATGTTATAAATATGTAAATAAAGCCAATATATTCCTCCAACAGGAAATCATTCGAAAGATCTGAGAACCACCTTTAGCCAGTGCTTTTGTTTCTGGAACAGCATCTCCAATGGCAAGGTTGATACGAGATATGAAACCGGTTCCTATAGCCACCATAGTCTCGCTTAGTAGCCTCGGGACAAGAGTTTTATAATCTTCAGGAAAAGCAACCATGCACCTGCAAGTAACCGCTCAAATGCTTTTATTATGCTACTTCAATATGCAAATCTGATTAGTATTATCATTTTTGTGCTAGCTGATTTTTGAGTAGGTTGACATGAAAAATGAAGATCCATTAGCACCAAATTTTGATCAGTAGTAAAATCAATGGAAACTAACACTAGTAATGGTACCATTTCCATTCTTGTTCAAGATAAAGCAGTAGCTCGTCATAAAAGCTTGGTAGCCAAGTGGAGAATGGTATTGCAGGTGAAACTGAATGAAAATCACCACTACTTGATATCCTCTCCATCTCATTTTTCTCATTAGCGGACTTATTACCGCGTTCTCTAGAATCAAAATCATCCCAAAGCTTCTTAATTGGTTTCAGATGAACCTTTATATATTGTGATTCCAGAGACTTAAACCTTCCAATTCTAATGAGAATAGCCCGCAAATCTTGAGCAGCATCGGCCTGAACAATAACAAGAGTTAAGACAAGGGATTCAACGCAAATCATAGGACAAAAGAATATATTTGACACTGTAAATTTATAACCTTGCGATTAGATAACGCGTCTGTAATACGAGGTTGCACCATCGTGTCTAGCCTATCCTCCAAGACTTCAAGTTGCTTTCTTATGTTGGCAAATTCAGCAACCTAAAAATCGAGGGCGAGGGTAGGTGAAAAAAAAAATACACATACACACACACACACACACACACATATATATATATATATATATATATATATATATATATATATATGAAACCAATCATGAATCTAAAGCCTAAGCCACTTGATAAGCATCCGTAGCGGGAAAATTGTACCTCCCCAACTGCTGACAAGCAATGCCTCATGTTAGCTAGAGTTTCTGCTGCACGAGGAAGATCTCCACTGGCAAATACATCCTCCACAGTCGAACTCAATTGAGTTAATCCCGCAGCATCCTGTCATTGAATTGCGAAGTAAGTGAATTTTATTTTGCCTCATTATAGAGAGTGTCTCTGAATTAAGTTAACAACTATCAGACATGCAAATTCACAACCCCTACCTGCAACGTGTCATATGCAGCTTCCATCCTCTGTTTGACAACGTCGACTTTAGCAAGTGCAGCTATAGATTCAGCAGACGATCCCTCTGCCTACAATATGAAGAAAAGAAAATGTGAAAAACAAAGTCACAGGTGCTTGCTCTCAACTAGATCTCAGGGACCAGATCAGAATTTCAGATCATTCACCGAAACCAAAAGCATTGTAAAACTAAAATTCAGTGATTAATTATAATCGATTCAATGCTGAGCTCACTGCGATGACAGATTTCAATGCTCCAAAACCTAAGGTAGAAACAAGACAGATTGAAACCTACTCCGATCCGGAATTTCTTCGTACCTTCTTGAGCTTCTGGAGGATGGAGGAGACAGCGGAACGGAGAGAGACGGCGTCGTCGCGGAGGCGGATGACGTCGCGAGTGGCGCGAGGGACACGGAGGAGAGCGGCGGAGCTCTGCTCCTCGAGCGACGCGGCGATTTCCTCGGACACCATCTGGAGCTTCATCTCCATGTCCACGAGGTGTTTGTCCAAAGAGTCCTGAGGGTGCCGACTCTGACAGGCCGAGTTGATCCATTTCTTGGGGTCGAAGTTCTCGTTCGAGAACGGACCCAAATCTAGCATCATGGTCGCAGCGACCGAACCAGGAACTCACCACTTCACACAATCGTCTTCTTTTCTTCTCTCTTCAGACTCACCCAACAATTGCATCATAGGTGGTTTCTCTAACACAAGTTTACCCCCAAGGAACAAACTGTAATATCCAAATTCACAGGGGTCATTGCCTGCAAATTTAACAATTTCAAAACGCACCGTTTTTCTTTCACCACATGCTAAGTATCTGACTTCTCATCGGGAGAGGTTCTTTCCTGTAAAAACAATAAATGGAAAAGTTACATAGTTTAACAAAATTCAGAGACTAGATTAATTATATTTTCGGAAAAATACTAATGTAAAAATATATTAAAGTATACTTTTACATTATGTTGAAGTTCAAATTATACTTATGTTACATAAATTTAATTTTTTTAACATATTAAATATAAATTTCACAAAACTAATTATAAATTAACTGGTAGCTGATAAATTAGTAACATATAAATTGTAAATTAATAATTTATTCTATTAAGAGCACTTGGTATAACTAGCTAATAAAATAATAAGGTAAAAGCAAATTCACAGTTTTATAAATTTTACTATATATGTAATATAATATTTTCTCAATAAAAGTATATTAATATGTCTTTATGATTTTATATTTTCTAAAATAATTAAATTCTTATAAAAAATAGTGCTTTTATTTAATTTTTTAAAAGTTATATGATTTACGTATATAAATAAATCATTTTATTTAAATGAGTTAATATAATTAAATTATTTTTTATTTATTTCTATAAATTAAATTGTTTGATTTGTGAAATATATTACATTGAATTTATTTTTTATAGTTTTATTATATAATGTTTGCATAGCATTATGTAATAAAATATTAATAATTACTTCATTTTATAATATAAGTTTTTTTAATTTCAACTACATAAAAGTTTAAAATTTAAATTAATCAATTGTTTATATAAAATTGAAATGAATAATAACAAGTAAAAAATTAAAAATAATAAGAATTTTTATAAAAATATAAAAATAATAACTTAAATAAATAAATGAAAATTAATTATAGTTAATTAATTTATAAGTTAAAAAATCATATATCTAGTTGTTTTTCTAAATAGAGAAACTTCTATTTATGTGGTAGTTCTAAGCAAAATAAAATAAAATAAGTCTTTCGTTCTTTTGGTATAGCTACGTAGCTTAATTTTCAAAGTTCTTTTAAAAATAGAACACAATAATATAGTGAATATTAGACAAGAGAGTATTTCCTTTATAATATAATAAAAAATACCTCATACGTCATTCCTTTATAAATAGAGGAATCCTCACTTCATAGCTCGAAAGTTGATTGGTACAAACCCTCGCTTAAGTACCTTGCGTGTTCCGTAGTACACTTTCTAATCCTATTTGAGTAGCTTACTTTTCTTTTCAATTTAAAAGACATTTGATTAACAATATATTATCATTTTTCTTTTCTTTTACAAATTATGACAATATGAGTTAAATTTACATTGTATTATTTAGAAAATTGTCATAAGTTATGGACCTGAACATCCAAAAAATTAAGTTAAGTTATTAGATGTGAGATCAAAGTTTTGATAAATCGTTTCATCGATAGATCTAATAACACTAGACAAGTGGACACAAACACACGATGGAGGCAGGAGACATTAACACATGATAATAATGTACCCAAATGCATGAACTTTATTTTAAAGGGAACATGTTTCTTACTAATCTCCGTCATTGTTAAGTTAACTTTTGAAAAAATAAATTTTTGATTTTTTGAATGAGACATGAAGATACAATACATGTTACAAGCAAGACGTAAATATCCAAAAAAAATCATTAGCTTGTTAAGAAAGAATTGACAAAAATAATCATGTGTCGTGTGCAACACATACAATCGAGAAAACTTTAAATTTGATGTTAAAAAAAAATAACAACTATGCGACTTGGTCATTGATCGATGTCATACACGATTAAATCAAATACTGGTGGTGTAATCGTTGTCGCAACCGGTATCACGACGGGGAATGGAGAACAAAAAAAAATAATTTGATTTAAAAAACAGGGGAGTCGCCACCATAGTTTATTATGGAAAACTATAGAAAAACCAAAAATAAGTCTGCAAAAACAGATTAAGGTTCGGGAGTCGGTTACGTGTAGGGAAGGTATCAGCACCCTACGACGCC
>Ga0209489_101861_pt1 | contig 43398 bp, 24 predicted proteins | sample SiratrowhiteBW_FD_187527 | JGI IMG/M metagenome (GOLD analysis project Ga0209489, IMG submission 187527) | Root nodule microbial communities of legume samples collected from California, USA - Siratro white BW (SPAdes) (version 2) | ecosystem: Host-associated > Plants > Roots > Nodule | place... | reverse complement strand
TATATATATATATATATATATATATATATTCATCAAAGTATGAATAATTTTAATTAAATTTTTAAAAAGATAGAAAAATATTTAAATTGAGATTAGGATATCATTATAATAAAATTATAAGTATTTATATTTTATTTAAATTAATTTTAACCAAATCATTAGAATTAATATTAATAAAATTAAAATTAAAATTAGAAGTAACATTAAAATTATAGTTGACATTAGTATACTAAAATTATTACCACTAGAAATATGATTATTATAACATTAGAATTAAAATTAATATTAAATTATGTAGACCAAATTAATATTATTTGATTTTATAAGAAGTTTAAATTTTTTAATGAAATTTGAAATTGAAATATGTGTATATATTTTTATTGATATTTTTTTATATTAGGAAGATTAAATATTTTTTCATAGTTCACTAGCATATATATTTTAGGATTGTGGGAGCATATATATTTTAGGATTGTGGGATGCATGTGATAGTTGGGTTAGAATAGAGGTAGTTAGGCACGACCACCTTGATCTGCATATGTTGAGTTTTCATTTGTTGAGTCTGAATTTGAAAGTAAATAAAGCATTAGAAGGCATGTGGATAGCCATAGTGTCCGAAATATGAAATAATAAAAATAAGGTAATGTTTAGAAACGAGAAAGTAGATGATATAGAAATATTTTACCAAGCACAACTGAAATGCTAGTAGTGGCTAAAACATAAAAAGTCAAATACTTGTTTCTCATTGTTGGAGATTCCACATTGATTAGAGATAAGACCTTTCAATAGTTTATAAATGGGTGCAAACCTTACCTTACAAGCCGATCTTGTAAGGTTGAGTTAGGCTTAAAAGTTCACTTCTTGATACTGGTACTCTGATTGGTGTCTTTATCTTGTAGAATGTCTTAAATATGTGAGGTAAGTGATTAGAATTGGATTATTTATTAGAGAAGGAGTAGCCTATAAAATATTATTATTTGTGCAAGTGACTAAACATACTCAATTTTATCCATATTCCTAGCACTCACAATCAGATTTTCAGAAAAATTCCTATGTATAGTGAGTTTGTTTTATTGTATTGTCATTAGGGACCCTAGGTATGATTGGTTGGGTTATATGTAATTTATTAGGTGATTTTAAGATAGGGATTGTGCACATGAATGTATTTAGTGATTGATTGTGGTCAATTGAACTAGATGTGTAAAGGATTGGAACATCCCTAAAATGTTCTATCTTATTTAATTTATTTTTCGTTATTTAAAAAAACTAATAATACTTATATTTTATAAAATTGTGGTTGATTATAATTTTGTATTGATCTTCTTATGTATATTTGATTGTGATTGATCTAATATCATTACTTTCATTTTGTATCACATGAAGACCAATGTGAAACAGTGTTAAACAATTTTCAAATATAATTAATATTTATTAAAATTTACGTATTAATGAAATATAAAAAAATAGATATTCTTAAATGGTATATGGTCATTACCTATGCAAGATGTTCATGCACAACCCAAGTTCTCTTATTATAAGATAATATAATAAAGTTTTAGATAAAAACAAGTTAAATAAATGAGATTTATAAGAATGATGTTCAGAAGTTTCTACAATATTGCTTAATAAAATGTGAAAGGTATCCATAAAAGTTAAGTATAGCTATTACATTATGCATTCGAAGTGGATCGAATTCCTTGTTAGTATTGCTATTTATTGGGAGCAAGCCATAAACAACAAACATTTTTTTTAAAAATTCATATTTTGTTTTCATATATACTATTATACAAAAAATTAATACTTATTTTATATTGTAATTTTTTTTGACAAATCTAGATGCAACTGAAAAAATTGGACATGAATAGGAAAAATATTTTTTGCATATTTAAATTAGTAGTTGTTATATTTAATTTAAAATAGATAATTTAGTTTTCAATACTCACTATGATTAGTTTACACATGATTTGATTTATGACAATTATGACAGTTTGATGTATTTTAGTACAATCTTAATATAATAAGTAAATGTTGATGTTTGAGTAGAATTTTAGAATTTATTAGTCTCAATCAATATTTGATTTTAATTTTACCTAATCTGTTATACTTTGGTTTGCAACTGCATGAATATGAATAATCCTGATATTTTTTAAATAAAAACACAAGATATTACATCACTTCTTTGAGACATAACATGTGATACAAATTACATCCCAAAATTACTGTAATATTTCTCGATTTTACATCACTTTAATAGGCAATATAAAACTATCAAACTTAATATTTATATTAAATATAAAAATGGCATACACATTCATGAATAACTGATATAACTGATGACATTCTTAAACTATAGTGTATACTCGATAAATATTGTCTAGATGAAATAAGACTCAGATAATTCAACATGCAGATGAGAATATATTCTTCCTCCTTCACCTTTTCATATTCATTTATTTAAGTATTTGCATAAGATTAGAGCCTATTAATATAATTATTAATATAATGCACTACACTCTTGATGATATGAAATTTGATGAGTGGTTAATTGGGGGAGATGGATCATCTAGTCATGGATGGTGGCATTTGGGGAGGTGCATTTGGTGGGCCAATCCAACCTGCATATAATTTGTGTAATATCATCTCAAATTTTCAAAGAAGGAAAATCAACAATTGAATTTCACAATTGATTTCATGATGGACAAAGCTACACATAACATCCGTACATTATGTCATTCTCAAACTTTTGATTTATTTTAGGGGTGTTGTAGTTGTACTCAAAATACTTCCAATTGTTTATCTTTCAGAGTTATTATAGTTAATTTATATGGTTATAATAAGAATAAAATATTTTAAGTTAATACTGCTTTTATTTTACGTGTGTGTTCGTATTTTAAGTTGTTATAATTAACATTATGTTTTGAAATTTAAGATATAAATAAAGTTTAGGATTTTTTCTTAAAGTAAAATTAAAATTCAATTTTGCTATCATAGTCATAATATTCTTTGCCCTCTTGGAACTATATATTTTGGATGAGTAACGCTAAAGGTCTAACAAATTTAATTAAGATAAATTTTAAATGGTTACTATATATATATATATATAAAACTCAATCTTATAATATAGAGTTACAGTCCACTTATATAGTGTAATTAAGGTAAAATTTCTAACCTAAACCAATCACTTACAATAAGTATAGATAGATATGATAATAATAAATAATACATAAGAGTTGGTATAGGAAATTTGATTTTGATATTATTATAATCTTGTTTACACATACAAATAAATTATTGACATTTAAAATTAGTTTAGAATTATAAATTTTGAATTGAAAAATAAATATTATAATAGTTTCATTTCATCCACAACGTATTATTATATATATATATATATATATTATCAAAATTATTTCTTACTAGTTGTGTAGAGGATTCAATTGTTAAATTATATTTTTTTAAATCATAATTTGATTTAACTTATTAATGATTTATTTATATTATTAATTTTATTATAATATGATTACAAAGAGATTGAACTTAGTATGATTTGTGATCTAATAAATACCTTTGGAAGGGTCAAAACCTCTTGCTTTTAGCTCAGCATATTCTTGGCATAAGGCACATGGATCGCAGCAGCAAGTAACACAGCAATCGCAACAAGGTTCTTCTGGTAACCCAAACTTTGTTCTCAGTTTCTCTCTGTAAACGCACGAGTAGAGCCAGTGGCATGTTACCAGCATAAGTAACCCATACACACACCCTTGTCCAACGCAAGCTACATTCATTCAACACACATTTTATTACATATATACATATCACAAATCATCAATATACCATATATATAGTAAAATTGCAATGATCTTACAACTTCGTCCTTCATCCACAATTTCTGCAATTTGGCCAAAGGTGATGCACGGTAGACAGCAAGTTACAAAACCTGCGTTATTAATTACAAGTTACAATCATGTAAGAAATCAATTAAAGATTTGAAAGTAAATAGAAAATACAATTTAAGATGATGTTACATGTTACAGGTTCTTCTCCACAGCCACAAAATTGAGTTGACCATTTGGGAGGGGTAGAATGACCTATCATGTTAGAGGTTCAAAGAAAATGTTTGATGGTGGGTGGAGATATTTGAGGCTGGGTTGTTTATATAAATACCCAGTGAGTCGAAGGTCAAGAAATTGTTTTTGGAAGCATCGATTTCATTGAAATGGTTGATGCGGTTGTCTTTTGGCATAAACATGAAATATGTTGGACAATAATTAATCAATACATGCCGGACTCCTTCAGACATATCAATGCCAACTGGCTTTCATTAATCTTGTCGGTTTTAAAAACTTCCTTCTGCCGTCTCATCACTCACCACTTTCATACAATCAATTTTCTACATCCCATTTTTCTTTCTATTACTAAATTAAACGGTATTCAATTAATTGCAATTGATTTTAATATTTTAAAATACTACTTTTTATTGTATTTTTTGTTTATTTATTGACAGGCTAGTATAATGTTTTTTTGGTAAATATTACTCAAGAGCAAGGGCAATAAAAGGTACAACTAAGGAAGATTCGTTTGCACCTTATGTTGTCATAGATATTAAAATCTCTACTTTGTCCCTTAATTTAAAGTTTTTTTACATTATATATTTTGAAAATTTTTGAATTATTTGAAATTTAGAAAAAGTATATTTGACTGTAAAATTCAAAACATTAATTTGAAAATAAACTTTAACTTCTAAATTGTGTAATTAGAAAGTTAAATTTAGTTTTCGTGTAATCTAGAAGTCAATATCATATTAGATAATTTGAAATATCTTTTACTATGCAGAAAATGGTTTTCAAATTCTGTAATCTAGAATAAACAGTCGAATTTGAAAGTGACTTTTAGATTACATAGTATAAAAATCATCTTTTGCATAAACAAAAAAACTTTCGAATTGTAGAATTTAGAAGACATTTTAGGATTCAGCAATCCAAAGTATTTTTTAATAAAAGAGTTTTCTGAATTACATAATTCAAAAGTTATTTTTTTTCCATAAAAATAAGTTTTATATTATATAATTTAAAAGTATCGTTTAGATTATAGAATTCAAAACATGATGAAATAGAATCCAAATATACATGTACAATGATGGGTGGTTGCGACAACAAGGAGGGGCCTGACAAGCAACAATAGATTATGACAATTTTATCTTTTACACACCCTATGGAGAGGAAATCATCTGGTGCAAAACGAAACACCGCACCACTAAAGGAAATGAGTGGCACAACAAACACAGCCCTAAATGGCAAGGTCCAAAGTTCACCAAAACTATTTAACTAACTCTTTTTTGCAGCAGCGAATCTTTCCTATTGGGCTAATGGAACATAAAGACTCAGCTATTATCGAAAGGGCTTTTGGTTCCTGCACCCTCACAATTGCTTCGTGCACCCACTCAAAATTGCATATTTCCTGAAACACTCTTAGCAGAATATTGAAAAGCTCTGGGGAAGTTCGTCGGCGGAGAGCGGGGAGTTTCTGCAAGAGGTACGATGGTGGGTGCGTCTTGGAAACGTATTCCGACAACGTCTCCGTCGGTGCAAGAGGTAAGTGGCGGTTGTTTTTTATTACGTAGGGGTGCAAAGTTGGTTTCACAATTTACATTCTCTGTCGGGGATTTCCGAAAATCAAATTCCGAAATCTGGTTGGGGCTGTGAGAATGCTATTCCAGAAGCACTTTTCCATAAGAGGAGTGTTCTATTCTGGAAAGGGGTTTTTCATAAGAGAGAGGGTGAGGGATACGATTACGAAAAAGGTTTTCCATAGAAGAACATTTATTGTTATGAAAAAGTTTCTCCATAAGGGGAGTGTTCTATTCCGAAAAGGGGTTTTCAGTAAGAGAGGTGGTGAGGGATACGATTACGTAAATATTGTGCATTGGATTTAATTTTGTTTAATTTTGTTGTTTTATACAGAAAGACTATAGATATGGAATTGTTCGTCGATATTTATGATGATACGGACATATGGTGTAGTGATGATGTTGTGATGTTGATATGTGGCAGTCATATAGTGGTGATCCAATAAGTAATGAATGCCTAGTTGATGCCTGCAAGTGATCCAATAAGTAATGAATGTCTCGTTGATGCCTACAAGAATGCTTTTGATACTGATAATGTGAAGCTTTAATGCAGAAAACTATTTTAATAAATCAATATGTGACAATTATTTTGAAGAACAAAGTTTAGTGTTTTGTTATGTTTAATGCAAGTATTTGCTTCTCGGGATGAGTTGCTGAAATGGGCAAGAATGACTACTTATGGCTTTGGGTTTGTCATTGTTATATTAAGGTCAGATATTGCAAATGAACAACGAGGAAGGAAGACATATGTTCTTTTAAGTTGCTAGAGAGGAGGTAAATACAAGCGTTATAAGAAGGATTTAGATTTTAGTGAAAGTGGAAGCAAGAAATGTTATTGTCCATTTAGACTACGAGGAAGGCCAGTGAATGACGGAGAAGGATTGCAATGTCTCTAACATTCTCTTAATAATGCCCTGAAAAGAAAAACATATAACTGTGGGTAAAATGTTTAATTTATATAATGTTGTTGAATAAGTATAAATAACTAACCATAGCAGCAGACTCTTGCTGCATATACTGTGTGTCATCATGTTGTGTCTGGCTCTCGTCATCATCTGGACCTCTCATGGAGACAACAACCGGAGGTCGATCGTGATCAGGCATCTGAATGATATAAGGATGTGATACCAAGTGATACCACTCCATATATCCTTGAACACACTATCCTACATGCTCTATGGGTGTGACGCCTTGAACAACATGAGCAACAAAGTGGATCCAACGACGATCCAATTCCTCAATGGACTGCTCTCCTTGAAGGTGAACGGATGGGTGGCAAGGGATCATCTGAACGAATCCATATTGCCTGAGAACACGCTCAGGCAAGTGCATGTGCCTCAATCTTTGGCATATAATGAAGCCGGAGAACAACGAAATCAATCAAATGGACGCGTCTGCCTATGCTCCTCGTATGACATAAAGTGAATGCCAAATAATAGAAGATTGTTAAGCTCAAATCTAACAACAACAACCGAACACAACCTATCAATCTGATAACCTTGCCTCTAGGTTGCTCCTTGGTATAATCCCTTCACAAACGTCTCTGACCTATGTTTGGAAAATGCTCATATATCCAAGCCTACCATGTCATGAAAATAAACGCAATTAAAACAAATATAACATATTCCTTAAAAACATTACCAAAAATTTAATTAAACCATAAAAGAACTAACCTCTAACAAGGTCGCATATCCACCTAGCCGCTTCATAGAGCCATAACTTGCATCCCCCAACTATTCATACAGATAAGTCAAGGCAGCTGTTGCCCATGAATATTCCCCAATGACCCTCAAATCAACAAAAAAAACCAATGAAACTAACATTCACTGAAGTGGCACTCTTATCTGCAAATATAGTCCCTCCAACTAGGTGGAGCAAATAAGCTCTAGCAGTTATAGTCCACTGTTTGTTACTACAAGCATCCTCATATACCTCCCTCAACCAGCTCAATCTGACAGAACCACCTCTACACTGGCTAGTCTTTGTATCCGTTACTACGATTAACATTAAGGACCTCAACTAAGAGATCCGTAGCTGTCTCAGCATCCAAGGTGGGATAGGTGTAAAACCGACCAATAACTGGGTGGTGTAACAATGTAGACACGTAATCTAAAGTGATGGTCATCTCTCTAATAGGGAGGTGAAATGAGTTTGTTTTGGGGTGCCACCTCTCTACAAAGGCTGACAATAAACCTTTGTCTACCATCTCATAGTTGCATCCTATCAAGGAACTTAAGCCAGACAACTCAACTGTCGCTTCAATCCTTTTATGCAGTAGCTCAAACTTGCTCAATTTTTTTCCATGAGATACCACCTTCAGCTCACCACGGTCCTACATCAAACATACAATCTTAAATCATACAACAAACAAAAATCAAATATTATGTCTAATATACTTACTTACCACACCATTCCACAATTGCATGGTAACGTGGTTTCATAACTAACTAACAATGACGTATCATAAGGTCCTTCCGGATAACCTTGAGGCTCTATAACATTAACCTCTTCACTGATATTGCCTCCAAAGTCATCCTCAACAGTAATGTTTGAGGTACCACCTCGTTCTCTTCGTCTGATAGAAGTAGTTGGTCGTACCCGATCTGGCTGAGATCTTACACCTTTCGTTCTCACCATCCTTTACACAAAAACCAATCACCCAATTATGTTAACAGAACCCTTAAAAGCAAATTTTTTTTTAAAAATTCAGTACATTCCAAAAAAGGTTTTTTGAAAAGAGTTTCTGGAAAAGGATATCCGAAACACAGTTTCGGAAAAACTTTTCCGCCAGAACCTTTTCAATAATGACCTGGATTTTTGAAAAAAACCTTTTCAGTAATGACCTGGATTTTTGAAAAAAAAATACATTACGGAAAAGGTTTTCCAGATTTTTGAAAAAAATTACTATTATGAAAATCCTTTTTTTATTATTCACGAAAAAAGATTTTCGTAAACCAGTATAATCCCGTCGCACCTCCACACATCACCACCCATACTCTACACCTCCAAAACCCAATAATCCACCCATATACAACAATTCACCTCCAACATTTTTTAAATCAACACTAAATTACTTACCTCTACTCTCCTAATCTCCGATATGTGGCACACCTCTCCAAATCTCTGATCTCTCGCACACCTCTGCAACATGTTCCACTACAGCCGCACCTCTGCACCACGCACCAACCTTCAATGATGCAACACCTTCAACCTTCAACGACTCAACACCTCTGATCTTCCACCACACAGCAGCAACACGCCCTCCACTACGCTTTGTCATGCACTCGCAGCACCCACCAACCTAACACCTTTTGTCTTCATTAATAGGGGTATAAGGGTCTATTCACATGACCTGAGGGGTGCAGGAAGCAATTGTGGGGGTACAGGAAACAATTGCCTTTCCAAAGACGATGGTAAGCACTGAAGCCAACAGCCCAGTATTCAAATTTAAATTTACTTGTCTAACTATTTTATTAAAATTTAAACGTAATTGTAGAATTTTCAGGATAGCATGATGATGTACACGTCATGGCAGTGTCAATATCGTGCCAAAAGTGGCTTTGGTAGCTCAGAATTATGTATGAATGTACTAAATAATATGGCACTATAAATTTAACAATTAGATTACAAGAACACTTGTTTCATGTTCTTTTAATGCTCTAAAATGTATGATTAAATATTAATTCTTGATTGGAAAGTAGCAATTGATGCCAATTTCAGTGCTCTCACGCTGAATTCCATAATATAGCCTTTTTATTGTACTTATTACATCCTTTTCATCCCAATCTAAGGCCAGCCATCAATAATTTTCTTGTGCCATTAACCAATCTCGCATTGAATTATTGGAAAACCGATATCATTCCAAATCATGGATTCATATCTTCCACCCTTGAAAAAATATCTCCACTTTTTTTAGACTGTAAGTGTTTTTTATGAAAGATAATCTTCTTGAAGTTATATAGAATTACTTGTGATAAACTTTTTTTCTGTGTATTTAATGTAATTTTGATTAATTGTGATTTAAATTTAAAATCACTGATTAGCTGTAATGACAACCATACTGCATTGATTCATTATTTATCTATCTTTTTAAAAGTTTTATGCTAATTTATAACTTTAGACAAAGAGAAAGGATAACAGTATATATGATGTTAAAAAAATACTAGAAGCATAACAAAAAAGTTTAATATAAATGAGGAGATTACTTTTTTTTTTCTTAAAAAAAATCAAATAAAATGAAAGGACGGGAGTGACAAGAAATTTATTTATTTTGTCAAGTTCATGCCTAGAGGGAGCATGTATAGGAAATGGGAGTTGGTTAAGATAGGATCTGATTTATGATATTGTAGCTTTCAATTTTTACTATTTTCTTTATCAGTTGGCATGTTGGTTTGGCTTAGAGGTAATGTCTCTGTCACTATTATATACATTCCCACTCAAAAAGATGAGTGGTCTTGCCCTTTTCGTATTAGTCTAAAACATTGAAGAAATTCAATGTTCCAATCTCCACTACTGCCCTTCAATATACTATGTAATCAAATGGTGAAACCGTTGGTATAAAAATATGATTCTTGCATTTATAAGCTGTAAATACTGGTTTCATTTTCTCAACAATTTCACTAAATCACAATAATTTTTGAGAATTAATCACTTGATCTTGTATTTAAGGTTTTCTTTGTTCTATGAAAAGAAGCAATAGTTGCACATCTGCTGGTCCACATAGATAGCTCAGTAGATCATGGTTAATGATAAATTAATATATAAGTTTTAAAGCATGGAAGTACTAAAAAATTGGTGAACCAATTGAACTGCTTTAAGGCTGTTCAAAGACACTGAACAGTGACAAGGGCAACAAATTTTAGGAGTTTAAGCTTTTGTGTAAGTGTTAAAAACGGAAATAGCAAGAGAAAAAAAAAATAGAAAAAGAAAGCTTAAAGATTTTCAAAGAAATACATTCAATTGACACGGATCCTGATTTATTAGTTCATGTGTCCCATGATGATTGGACAGGTTGACCAAAAAGTAGTACAAGTACAATAACATGCACACTTGAATTGCGGATGGGAAATAATGGTGGGAATTTGGGTAATGGTGGGAATTTGGGCAAATGCGGTACACATTTTTTTCATTTTTTATAAAACAGCTAAATTCTTTTTTTTTCTTCCGAAAATGAATATGGTTTCAAGAAGTCCTATTAAGTAGCACGCGAACTCGTAATGAAAAAGAAAAACGAAAACTAAAATTGTGTACTAAAGTTATATCAACGTTATACTACTTTAGTGAGAAAAATAAATTTATGCAGTTATGTTACTTTGGTAGGACTTTAATACTTTTTTTTACTCCCATCTTAACATGTTGGTAGGATTTCAATTTTTTTTCACTGAAATCGTCTTAATTGAAGAAGTCATGCTTCCATAATGCGACTTACTCATTTTCATAAAAGAAAATAAAATTGCACCTCTTTAGTTAAAAATGAAAAAAATTACACCTCTTTAGTGTTTTTGCCAAAATTTTTTAAATGAATGAGTGTAATTTTAAATATACAGAAATTGAAAAATTTATCCATGTAGATAAATTGTATCACTATTATTTATTACACACTTTAATGTTAATATAATTTTTTTTTTAAATGTAACTGTGAACATGATTTTACTTGAAATAAACAAAAAACTTATTAGTATTAACTATGATTTCAGCATAACTTCTTTTTCCATACTTAAAGTCATGCTAAATAATTTCTTCATACAGTAAAATAATGTGATAACACAATTTATCAATATTGTGGATAACATTAATTGCCACGAAAAAAAAAACACAAAGAAAATGGCTCGATTCTCTTTTGATAATCCTTCAAAGATGAATTCTTAATATTCTCACTCCATCCCAGAACTTTTAGATCTTTTAACCAACTAATTAAACCACTCGAATATTATGGAAATAGAAACCTTTTGTATCACAGAAAAAAAAGAAAAAATAAATAAAGAATTCATTATCTATATATAGATATAGATACTATAGATAATCGAATATACTTAAAAAATGCATTTATTCTTTAATCATCTAGGAAAAGTATATCTACAGATACCTAAATAGATAAAAGAAATATGTTATGTATGAGAGTATAGAAGAACACAAATTTGTATAAGTATCTATTCCCCATATGCATGGGTATAAAGACTCATACAAATGAATCTTGTGTGAGGAACCAGATTTGAACTGGTGACACGAGGATTTTCAGTCCTCTACGTCCTCTGCTCTACCAACTAAGCTATCCCGACTATTCATGCAGCGTAAGACTTTGATTTGAAAAGATTATTGAAATATATGTAAATGAATCTATATCAACTAAGTAAAAACAAATTTGTAAGTTAGTTTCCGTAGGAATAATTTTTTTATATTGTTAATATTTAATTATGCATATTCAAATTCCTTGCTAAAAGAGAATATATTAATTTATACCTTTCTCATTAAAAAAAAAATATATGTGTTTCACATATCTATATATCTATCTATTATATATATATATATATATATATATATATATATATTCCAAAACTAGTGACTTGTCATTATGTCAGAAAATTATGATAGATAGGAAATTGATGAAAATAAAAATGACAATTTAGTTGGGAAAAAAAGAATAAATTGAATAAAATATATAAATAACGACTTACAAATAGAGAGGAGATTGATAGGAAAACAATTAGAAAGTGAAACAGGCTTTTTGGGATAGAGGGACTTGAACCCTCATGATTTCTTAAGTCGACGAATTTTCCTCTTACTTTCAATTTCATTGTTGTCGATCTTGACATGTAGAATGTGACTCTATCTTTATTCTCATCTGATTGATCAGTTCTTCAAGGTTTTTATCCTATTATGATAAAGTGAATAATTTCATCAAGAAATATTTCATCTTTTCGTCAACTTCGAATTGGTTTGATTCACATTTTTCATTTGTGAATATTTTTATCCCAAATCGATCTTCATTAAAAAATAGTAATAAATTGAAAGAGTATTTCAGTATATATATGTTTATCTTTGATAAATTCCTGGAATTGTTGTGAAAGGATTCTTTTACTAATGGAAGAAAAAAAGTCATCAATTTCATTTGTTAGAACAACTTCCACAGAGTCTCTGCACCTATCCCTTTTTTATTATCATTTCTGAATTTTTATTTGTTTTCAGAAAACAAGATTTGGCTCAGAATTTCCCTTTGTGAATTCCAGGGTTTTTCTGAATTTAAAAATGATCACTTGGTAAGTTTTCATAAATGTTTTTTTTTCATTTCTATTATAAGAATTATGCCGAAACTTTTGAATTCATTATATACATATTATTCTATTAAATATTAAAAACCCTTTTTTTTTCAGATTTATTTTATTTTATCTATACTTGATACCTTTATTTACTTACTTGAATCAGAACTTATTCTAATATCTATATATTAACAATTTAATATACACATATATAGATCACATATCTACTTATCTTCTATGTACTTACTTATATTCTTTTTCATACAATTTTGAATACTAGAATGGTCAATTCTTTTTTGCTGAAAAGGAAAAACAATCTATTTATTCATATACAATTGATATAACTAAAATGAATATAGTGACAACCAAAAACCATTATTTTAATGTAGAATTAGACATTTCTTTAGAAACATGGAATTTCTTAATATTTACAATCCAATCATGTCCTTTGGACTGCTACACTCTTAAGTAGAAATAGTTATATCCTAACTAATGACTATATTTTTTGGGCTTGTGATAAAGGTTCCATCCAATAATTGGTATCACACTATAAGAAAAACTCAATTTACCCACGGATTATTACCCACGGATCTGTATCCGTAGGTAAATTCAGCATTACCCACATATTATTACCTATGAATCAGTATCTGTAGGTATTATCCACGAATTTAAGTCCATAGGTATTACCCACGGACATAAGTTCATAGATATTAACCACGGACAGAGATTTGTAGAAATTACCCACAGATATTGGTCTGTAAGTATTACCCACAAACTATTTTCGTAAATAATACCTACAGACCTATATCTATGGGTAATACCTACGAACCTCTGTCCGTGGATAATACTTAGAAACTTATATTTATGGATAAAATTACTATAATCTCTTATTAATAATTTTTATATTAATTTATTAATAATAACATTAATAAAGGTGAATATTATTAACACTATTAATATTTTTATTGATATTTTTAATATTATAACTAATATTATTGGTATTTTTAACACTTTTATTACTATTATTATTAAATTTGTATTAGTATTAGTATTATTAATATTATTATTAGTTTTATTAATATTATTATTATCATTGATATTATTAATAATATTATCATTAATATTATATTTATCATCATTATTATTAATATTAATATTAATAATTTTATTAATATTATTGCTAATATTATTATATTTATTATTATTTCTAATATATTTAGTTATAATATTAATTAAATTATAATTATTATTATTATCAGTATTATATTTTTTCCAAATTATTAATGTTTTTTTAATATTTTTAAAGTTTTTAATATTATTAATATTTATACACAAAATATTATTAATGTTATTGATAACATTATTATTATTATTACTATTTGTATTAACATTATTATTATATGTTTTTTAATATATGGAATATTATTAATACTTCTATTCATATTATTTATATTTACATTAATAATATTTTTAATATTACTATATTATTATCAACATTATTTATATTTACATGAAAAATAGTTTTAACATTATTAATATTTTTTTATATTATTTTCAATTATATTAAAAATATTTGTGATATTATTATTATTATAGTTAATAATAATATTATCAATAATGTTATTACTATTAATGTTAACATTAATATTCTTATTTTTAATATTATTATTATTATTAATTTTATTTTTATTACCCGTATTAATATTATTAATAATATTAGTATTTTAAATTTTATTAATTTATTATTGTTATTATGAATCTTATTAATATTGTTTTTATCAATATTATTAATATTATTATTGTCGGTTTTAATAAAAATGATAATAATAAGAATAATATTATTATTATTAATGATAATAATAATAATAATAATAATAATAATAATAATAATAATGTTATTAATAATATTAACAATCATAATCATAAATATAATCATAATAAGAATAATAATAATCATAATATTATCATATAGATTGTGTGGCCCAGTGGTCAAAGGCTCCCTTCAACATTCAATATTAGTGTGTAATATAAACATATACCCATGGAATAAATTTCGTGGGAAAATTACTCATCGATAAAGTTTGTGGGAAATTTACCTACGACCTTATTACCTACGGAATTTGACCCGTCGGTAAGTCGTGGGTAATGTTTGATTACCCACTGATTTTAGTCATTACCTACGGATTTTGGACATAGGTAAATCCAGTTTTTTTTAGTGTCAGAGCTAAGGTCACAAGTTCAATAATAACTCCCAAAGGAATAATTATTGTTCAGAGAGAGATTGTTGCAGGTTGTATAATTGTCCTGTGGTGTAGCCGAGTCACAATCAAAGAGTTTGATTACTAATGGGACAATTGTTGAGGAGAAAATTGTTGTAGGTGACATCAATTGTCCCAATGGTGTCTCAGTGGTGAAGGTTGGGTGACCAAGCCACAATTATATTGTGGCGCTTGGACTGCTAGGCTTTTTAAATAGGAAGAGTTAAGTCCTGACTACTAACTATAGCTTTTGACCTTGTGGTACGTGCTAGATCTAACAATCAAAATTTATCCATTTCACCAATTTCTTTTATAAAATTGTATCAATTGGATTAAAACACCTAAAGGTGCAATGTTAAATGTCCTTTCCATTTGGAAAGAGAAATCCTTATTGTAAATGTAATGAGCAATGAATGGTGAGATATATGGCTTTTGGTTCCACTTTGAAAGCTGTACAATCATGCTCAAAATATACTCTTCAAGTACAAGCAGCCTCTTCTCGGACGTTCATGGTTCGTTATTAATTACAATAGAAAAGTAACCAATCCTCTTGTTTGATTCTTCCTTTTTCCCTTTATTTAACACTCCTTGGTGGGGCGGTGATGTGTAGAAAATGAATGAATGAATGAAGTTGTGAGCTGCCTCTTAACTTTCTTACTACAAGGTTAATTATTTTAGGAGAATCATGTCACATTGAATCTTTTTGCATCTTGAGCATGTGGAGACAATGGACCCAATTAGCAATGCTGTGCTTTTGTGAAAGGTATAAGTGGTGTGATCTGTATCTCGCCTAACGTCTAGTATATGATTTGTCAGTAAATGATAAAAAATATTATTCACCTCACTTCAACTTTTCATGTTCTTTTGGTTTTCACACACGCCTGATATTTTAAGTGCTTGAAATTTTATGAAAAAATAATTTTTGTTGTGGTCAAACAAATTTGACACGATTTAAATGCACATTTCATTTTGACAAAAAATCTTTTGCTTTCTTAGTCCTCAGGTCAAATATACCACTAAATATCATACCCTTTTTCCATGACACCTACAGATTGCAAAATGAATCGGAAATGAGAGATGGGAAAAGCTTCTGGTGTTAATATAAAGTCTATATGTTGGCATTATATAAATAACAGGAAGTGATGGCCAAAGAGTTGCCACTACATCACAATACTATTTTTATTATCATAAAGCCTGCCTGCTAGGTAATACTATAATCAATGATAATGGTAGGGTCAACTATAAGTTTCACCAACGGTAGCTTAATTAGTATTTTATGTGATTGATGTAAGAAGATAAAATGTGTCACTACACGTGCTTTCTGAAAAAAAAAAAAAAAAACAGCTATGTATCACATTGACAAATGGGGATATAACTAATTTCATCATGAAAAAAAGATGACATATTTGGCATTTGATAAACATTTGATCGTGTCAATGGTTAATTACTTACCTTGTGACGAAAGCCATATTCATATAACACTAAAAAGGATCCAAAATGTCTTTCAAAGCAGTCACCCAAATTGATACCTAACAAGCCACTATTAGTCATGGACAAAAGATAGATTTGGCACTCTTGTGAAAACGGAGTGCGGTTACAATGTTTCAAAAATGCACATGATGCAGTTCATACTTGCACCAAAGTCATCTAACCCTCATGAATCACGCTATCAATATAAAAAAAATATTAGCTTGTACTACCACTAAGGAATGTAAAGCAATTGCATTTATGTTTGGCGTGCAGATTTAGTAAGTTTGTGAAGAGGATACGTACTTGATTATTCATTTTTAACTAATAAAAGACTGAGGAGAAAGAGGGGACATGGATTATGCTACCTGATGTAGACCATTTTCCTTGGCTATTTTAAGCACTGCTTCTGCTACGTGCATATGAAGTTATGCTAGCCACGACATGTTGCATATGACTCTTCAAGTCAATACCCATGCGGATAATGGATTACACACCCCTAACTGACTTGTCGCATGCCAAGGAATTACTCAATTTAATACCAAAGTATAGATTGTCAAGCACTAGATATGGAGCAAAATTATAAACTTACAAGAAAAAGGTGGAAAGGAGAGTGAGTGGCCCACTGTAAAATGCACTATATTGTTTTAATTGCAATAAACTGTGCACTTCATTCAAAACCGACCAATTCAAATGAGTCGTTAATGCTATACAGATCGACATTGATCTTCAGAGAGTAATTTTGATTTATAATTTAGATAATTAGGATATAGACTGTATACACATCCCGATCCTTGTGAAAGAATAAGATCCTTTATATTGCAAAACTTCTATACACTATTATTTATTACTTAAGTTTAATGGTTGTAGAGTCTCACATAAAATGTTTTACATCATCGTTTAATCTAAAGTCACCCTTCAAATAAATGTGGAGAGAAATTCATAAACTTATTAAATATCATGCAGAAATAGGAGTAGTATATAGTAGTTTATACAAAAGAGGATGTCTCTGGGACCATGTATTTTGAATGCAGAGAAGACAGTTCCAGGAGGCGAATGCAAGGACCAGGTGTGCCTAAAAATGTTAAAAACTGCAGAGTGTAGTATAGTGTCCTAAACCTAAAAGGATGAATTTGCCAGCAGTAACCCACCCACAAAAGTATATTTTTCAACCTCCCATACCAGTAATGGCCAATTTTTTGTCTTTAAATTTGGTATTCAGCAAAAGAGCCATTAAGAAACTTAAAGAAATGTATTTGGGGAAATACTGTCTTAGTGGGAGCAACATAGTCATACATATTCATAGTCTGGTATCGTTCCAACGTCATCCACACTGAAAGCCTCTACTACTTCAAACCCACTAAAACAAGTTCCTTTGTCTCTTCCACTGCACAGAACACCTCCCTTATAGTTCACCACAGCCTCTTCTAGCTCTGTAGACTCCCCAAATTCATACTTCCACCCTCCCACGGAATCTTTACACGTGCTTCTGTATGCATTCTAAGATATATTTATATATATATATATACTCACCATTAATTGTTACTTTGTATCGTGTATGGCAGGTAATGATTTCTTAATCACAGGCTAAATATTTACCCAAAGTATTGTCTTTCGTTTCGTTAATCACTTCTATTTATTTATTTATAATTTTCTAAATTTTTGTTAAGGCTCACCTAAAAACAAAATAAACATGTCCTGCTACTATTAATATTAAAATAAAGTGATGTTGTTACGTGCTGATATTCGAAACAAACAAGTCTAGTTTGTCTGAGGATAAACTTTTTCAAAAACATTTTTAACGATATAGAAAAAGAATTAAATATAAAACATAATTTTTTTATAAATTAAAATTAATTTATATATGATTTAAAAATTAAATTTAGATAAATTAGTTTAAAATAGTTTTTATAATTTAATTTATGTATAAATTAATTTTAACTTATAAAGAAGTTTATTTTATTTTCCTTTTAAAATTATTTATACAGAAATTTCTAAATTTACTCGTTCAGTAAAAGGAACGAAGACATTGTAAGATTGGGAGGAATGACACGAGAGCTTAAGACAAAGTTTAACATAATTGATAGATAAATTAGTCATAGGCATCTCGTGATGGATATTTGGCTATATGTAAAATAGAAAGACTTTGTTTGGAATAATGTTCCAAATAGACTGTATCGGTTTTAGTTAAAATTTAGTTCAAGGTAGACCAGTATTAATAATAATAAAAAACAATTAAACAGTATAGAAACTAATATAAAAAATATAACTTCATAATTTAATAAAATTAAAAATAACACAGTTGTAGTGTTTAACATTGAAAGCACACATATAAATAAATCAAATATATAATAATTTTTAGTTTAATTTTGAATAGTGGATAATAAGATTAATTGACAATAACAAGTTTGAGTTTAGAATAAAAATCAATTAGGAAAACATATCAAAATGAGATTATCTTAAACATTTTTACTGGCTCATTTTGTAAACAAAATTTTCATCAATTTTTAACCAGTGGATCATATGTTCTCAAGGAAGCATGCACTAGCTTCAAATTAAGGAAAACAGATTACTAGATTATTTATCACGTGATTAGATAATAATATTAATTACACTAATAAATAAATAATCAAAAATAGCCAAAGATTCTTCACATTATTCGAATATTTCCAGCACAATCTTCGAAGTTTAAATGCTAATGGAAAGTGGTACAACCTTCTTCTCACGATTTCTGGTGTCCTATGCAAAATATGATATTGAAAAGTTCTTTTAATTATACCTGGCTTATGTGAACAATAACAAGTTTATTGTATTATTATTAATCTTTCTTACATTTAATTGTTGATTAAATTATAAAATATATTTTAAATTAATTTTAAATTTTTCACATAAAATTAAATTATAAAATTATAAAATTATAAAATATATTTTATCATAAAATTAAATTATTAAATTAAGTGTTTTATCTCTTCTGCATGTGCATCTTCGTTATTCTTTCATTCAATTTGGAAACATTTGCATTGTTCCTTCACTAAAAATAATATGATAATCAATCAAAATTAATTTCAGTTAATGTATGAATTTCATGAGATAAACAAATTGAAATTATAAAATTTTTTATCTCAGAACTTTCAAAGTTAATTTATTTTCAAAAACATTCTAAATTTTGCATGATGTTAAACATTGAAGTAATTTATATTTAAATATATTTCAATAAACTCATAAATCACATTTTTGAAAATGTAAGTATTAAGTTTAGAAATACTCCCTAAGATGATGGATCATTTATCATAAGAAAAATGTAAAAAATGCTTTGTCTGACATATTCTTGATTGTTTCATCTGTCATGCATATTGCTTTGTTCATTTGATGCTCTTTGTGAAATTCTCATCGTCTGACGCTTTTATCTGGGTATGACATCACACAATTTCTTTGTCCATTTGATTTCGTCATCTATCCATTGTATCAACATTGGTCCTTGCACAATCGTCTATCCAGTTTATCATCTTAATTCTTGTATGATCGTTTATCTTGTGTATCAGCGTGTCATCTAGAACATGATTCTTACACAATCATCTTTCAGGTTATGTTGCATGTTATTTTCTCTATTTTCCATGCATGTGAACTTTTTTATTATTCTTCAATTACCCTTATAATATTTGTCATCATCAAAACTCATATTACACTCATGATATTGTCTAAGGGATATTTCATCCAGTAACTTAACAAAAGTAATGTGGGAGGAGATAGGGGTTTAAGAAGGAACAAAGAAATGGAATTTGGTACATGGTGGATGATTCTAGTATTGTCAAATATCCAGGGGAGAGGAAAGGTGTTAACGGATTTTTCGCAAGTTTACTGAGTCCTCAAGTAATATAAGAAGTAAGAAGGTCCTCAAGTAATATAAGAAGTAAGAAGAGTATCGTATCCACAGGGAACATAATTTATAATTGGAATTCGAATGTATATCAATATGTTGTGAATAAGAACACGTAGCAATGCTTGATTTGAATGAATTTACAAAAGTAATAATAACATGCAATTAAAAGGATGTAATCAATAATAATTAAAAGCCTTGGGATTGAATCGTAACACTCTCCTTCTCATACACTCTTAACCTAATTTAATATCATCTCTTCCAATAACCAATATGCGCAGATTAAAGCCTTTTCAACCTGATTCCTCTAGCATTGAATTTCATAAATTAAAATACCTAGCTTATATTCCTAGTTACTAGAATAATTTAATCAACATTAAGATCAGTTGCTATATGAAGTCATTACACTATAATCCATCCCTGAACTTATACATGCAATGCGTTTACGTTTGAATCCAAACTCAAAAGGTGCTTTCTAGTCACAATGAGAATTCTAAAATAAATCAAGATATAATGAAACGTAAAACCAAAGGTTTTTGAATTCAATGATATAAAAACAATGTCAAGAGTGCATTTAGAGTGAGAATTTACATTCAATCCCAAGAGAAAGGAAATTAGCTACACATGGTAGCCATGAAAATACAAAAGAAAAGGAAAAGAATGGATCTTGATCATGACGGCTGCCTCCCAAGTCTCCAACGAGTAATAGATGGTAAGTCCCCTCTATGTTTGACCTATCTCTCCTTTTATAAGTTTCGCTCCTTGCATTAGGTCAAATTGCGGCCGTTATCTCGTGATTAGTGTTCCAACAGAGTTGACGCGTTCAATTAAGGCTTCCTTCTAACAAAATCCTTAAGTGAGTTTTAGCCCAGGCTGTCTCCATTGCTTAAGCGAAAAGTCACTTATGCCTCTTTCCTTCAATTCAGCACCTCTTCTCTCTCTTTTTCAGATTTAACCTAATTCTCAACAAAATTCTCTCTTTGCAACATAAAACGCATTAAATACGAAATAAATAATAAACAAAACAAAATCTCTAATTAAAACAGAATAAATGACAAAAATCTCTAATTAAAACAGAATTAATAACAAAATCACTCCAAATCTGCATAAAATCAAACTAATAACTAATGATTATCAAAAGGATTGCATACACTGTCTGAAAAGCAGTAGAGAGATGTGGAACCTTTAATCATTTTGTAAATAGTTTAGAGTTGGTTGACATATCAATGGTTGGTAGGAAGTTTACTCGGTATAGACCTAACAATCTAGCAAAAAGTAGGTTACATAGTGTTGGTGTGTCATGATTGGCTAAAAATTTGGATAAACAGTAAGTAATATGTGTTAACTATAACCGTTTCAGATCATTGTGCTTTAATCCTTAAGACAATAAGTATAGATTCGGGTCCCAAACCCTTTAAAACTTTAGATGATTTTTTTCTAAAGGACGTTAGGTTTAAGGAACTTATTCAGAGAAAATGGAACAATTATGATGTGAGAGGTAAGGTTGATGGTTTTGAAATAAAAGCTTAACAGACTGAAGCAGTACATATAGGAACGGAATATGCAAGTCTTTGGAAATACTAATAATCATGTGGAGGATACTAAAAAGATAATAAGCTCATTGGATGGATGACCAGGAAGACAAAAGTTGTTTGGATGAGGTAGATAGAAAGAAAAGAAAGGAGTTGTTGGCAGAACCGTATAAAACTAGATTCAACCAACAAGCTAGAAAGCTAGGATTAAATAGATACAACAGGGAGACGACTTGAATACGAGATACTTCCATTGATTAATTATTGGAAAAGAGCTAGGAACACATTTAAAGAAATATTAGTTATAATGATTAATTGTGCAAAACCTTTCATAGGTAATGGAGGAGTAAAGGAACTTTTCAAGGATACATTTACAAAAACAGAGAGGCTGGAGGTTAGGCTACAAAATATAGAATTCAACACCATAAGTAGAGAGGACAATGAAATGCTAGTGGGAGATTTTCTGAACAAGAAATAAGAGATGATATGAAATTGTGATATAGCAAAAAAAAAGTTCAGGACTACATGGATATAATTTTGGTTTTCTAAATGGATTGGATGGGATGGATGAAAACATGTTTGGAAACCACAACAGTATCATCCCTAGTCATTGGTAGCCCAACAGAGGAGTTTATACCTAAAAATTGAATTTAGGCAAGGAGATCCACTGACACCTTTCTTATATTTAGTATCCGTTGAGCATTTAGTTGGAGTTGTAAGACAAGTAAAGAAAAAGAATGTCATGAAGAGTGTAAAGGTGGGTAGTAGAGAGGTCAAAGTAAATATGCTATAGTATATAGACAATACCCTTTTTTTAGTGCAACAACACAAAACATCCTAGTTCTAAAATCAATTTTAAGATGTTTTGAAGTGGCCTCTGGACTAAAAGTTAATGATTTAAGATTGCGATCCGAGGTGTGGGGTAGAGATGAATGTCATCCAACATTTTTTGCTCCAATACTTAATTGTGATGTCATGAATCTTTCATTTACATATTTGGACACAATAGTGGGAGATCTAAAGACGATATTTTTGAAAACGAATAGTGGATAAAATAAAGCATAGATTAACAAAATGGAGAATGAAATTGTTGTCCCTTCCTAGAAGAATATAAATTCTAAAATCTATTGTTACCGATGTACCTCCTTTTATGTTTTTTTTTAAATGCCTCAATTAGTAAATAAAATAAAGTCTATCCAAAGAGAGTTTCTCTAGGACTGAGGAAGAGAAGGAAGGAGGATCACTTGGGTGTCTAAGGTAAGTAGTTTAGAGAAAGAATGTGGGTTAGGGAAAAAAGGCTTAAGATTGTTCAACACGAATTTATGAAAAAATGGATATGATGCATAGGAGCGGAGAAGGGAGGATTGTCGAAAGAGTTATTAAACTCCAAGTATAGGGATTGGAGAAATTTAATGAGAACAAGGAATGTCGAACATAAATCTGTGTGGTAGAGAGAATTAAGTAGGAGCTATGGAAGAGGTGGGAAACTGCTTTGAGGGTAATAGAGTGGAGAATAAGGAACGGAAAAGTAGTGTTTGGCACCATAGATGGATAGGAGACAAAACCCTAATGGAGTAGTTCCCTAAGCTATATACCAACACAACATGCACAGAAACAATAAGAGTTTTGCAAAATAACAGGTGGCTTTGAAGATTTGAATAAAAAAGAAGGATGTTTAAATAGGAGGTTGAGCAAGAGAATACCCTAATACTAAAGATTCATTGGATGAAAAGTTATTGGAAACCATTGAGTGAAAAATGAAAAAGAATTTATTAAAAAAATAAAATGAAAAGAACTAAAATTGTTTAAAGATCAACAACTTAAGAGAGAGATTAGGGACTACTTCGTACTTCATATAAAAGCTTCATATAAAGAAAGAATTTCTAGAATTTATTTCTACTTATAGGTTAATACTAAGTTATAAATAAGATTTTTCATATGAAAAACTAATGAGGCAAACATTCAATTATTTTTTACCTAAAAATAATTTGAATTTGGTCAAGGAATAAAATTTTCCATAGATGAAATAAACATCAAATAACATATACAAATTTAATCTATAAATATTCATAATTTTGGGTTGACATAAAATAAAATTGAATAATTTTCTCTTCTTTCCATAAACATATATAGGAATATCAAGCATTCAAATTATATATTTATTTAAAACTAACACATGCCAGACATATCAGAGCCAGGACTGACTCAATGTCCAAAAATCAGAATTGGTTGTACTGTTATTCAGTCAATTTCTCTCTTGTCAATGTTTAATTGTTTATTACGTGTCTCTTTATCAAATTATCATGTTATATTTTCTATTAAAAATTGTTAATTTAAAAGTTTGAAACCTAACAAAGTAATAGTTTCTAAGCTTATTAACATAATAAGTTATCAAATCTTTCATATGACTATATAAGTATATATTATTAAGCTTCTACACTTCAAGAATGGTACCTTAATTCTTAATTGCAAGATTGATAAATTGATCTCAAAATTATTTTATTTTTTTATTCATTTTTTAATTAATTTTAAAACAATTTGTGCATATTCAAACAAAAAAAGCACTAAAAATTTAGAATTAATAAATTAAATTTAAACACACACCAAAGGTCAAAACCATAAAAAGACATAAGAAAACTTGACTTGAAAGCAAGATATTGTTATCAAGATCAAGGCAATTAGACTTATTTTTTAACTCGATCTCATTTTATATACTTATATTTAGTGTTATATATATATATATATATATATATATATAATATATATATATATATATATATATATTATATATTATATATATATATATATTATAATTTTCAATTTCATATAAAAATATACAAATATCTTAACTAGAAAATATGAATCAGACTATTCAAAACTTGAAAAAACGAGAAGAGTTTAGGTTTTAATTTGAATTGGCTATGAATAAACTTATAAAAATAAACAAATAGATGAATTAGAAAGTACAAATGAGTGCTATTTGAATGAACAAGACAAGATAATAATATAGATACAGGTAAAAATAAAAATAAAGAAGTAGTCAACGAATATAATAATTTTTTTTCAAACTCATGACAATGACGAGAAAATTACAAGACTAAATGATTCTACTATAAAATATATATATATATATATATATATATATATATATATATATATATATATATATATATATATATATAATCCAAGTAAATAAAAAATTATTGAAATGAAATTGAGAGAACTATTAATAGAAAATAATTTCTTTTGAAGTAAATGTTATAAATTATTTTATTAGTTTCAAAGATGTCTTACTTTTTAATTTGTTTTAGGCGTCATAAAACCTTCAACTCTTAGGAAAATAAAACTAATCTTTCTACTATCTTAACCCTACATTTTTTATTATATTCTTATTTAAAACATTTTTCTAAATTTTGGATAAATGCACAAAATAAATGTTTCTAACATTTAACAAAGTCTCTTAGTTGAAATTTTTTTTTTATAGAATCTTATTTAAAATTTCCTTTATTTTTTTAACTTCTTTTTTTTTATGGTAACATCCTCTTTATTTTGTGGATGAAAGTGGATGAAAAGGACGTCAATTTGTGACTTCTTTGTTAATTAAATTCTTTTATTAGCTTATTTACTATCAGAGAATGGTTTGATAATTAATTCTTTAAAAAATTAGTGATTATTAATTATCATGTTTAACATTGAATTAGTTATAAATTTAAGTTGAAGCTTAATAATTAAAATTTTGAATATAAAAGCATTTAATTTATCTTTGATATAAAAAGATAAAATCCAAAATTAAAAGTAAGTATTAAAAACGTCAATTAACAAATAAATACTTCATAAATATATAATCTAATTTTTATTTAAATATAATAAAAATGTAAGAATAAAGTCAATTCGGAACTAAAAAAATATTTTGTAAATACATTATTTTTATAAAATATAAATAAATAATATTTTTTTACCTTCTTTTAAAGTAAAATAATATTTTTTAAATTATATTAATTTTGCTTATATCATATCCTTATTTATATCTATACAAAGGATATGTAAAATAAAATTTATGTTAGCTGTTGCGCAATAGTAGGAAGATATTTTTGTTAAGACATGTTTATATATATATATATATATATAAATTAATGTCAGTAAAAAAAATATTAATCTTATATATTTAATTAAAGACAAATGGAAATAAGAGAAGAATGATAGAGTTCTTAAATGTATTCTTTATGTATAATTAATTTTTGGATTCAAATTTGATTTTAAAAATCATATTTTTTTAATATTTTTACCTAATTTTCTTAAATAAATTATGATTATTATTCTTGTTTTATTTTTATATTTGTATGGTTCTATAATAAAGTTAGTAACCTGTACTAATGAGATAAATAGTCCTAATGACTCATTATACTATTCGAACTAATTGCATTCTAATTAATATTGAATTGTAGATTTGTTTTTAATGATTTGATTTATATATAAATAATATATTATATGTATTATTTAGATACAGTTAGTTAAGTGAGACTTTATGAGAGGAATATATACAGGTGACATTCTTTTAGGTTTAGGTCTCCTTCAAACTTTTTTTATGTATCTTTTATATATGTCTAAAAAATATTTTTTTCTTCTTCTATTTTTATTATTTGTGTTTTTCTATATTAAATAATGACTTGAAAACCACAAAGAGGATGTGGTTAATCAAAGTTAATCTTTCTTTATATTTATTAAGTGTGATATTAAAGTAAATATTAATTAATGATAAGGATGACAAAAAGTTGTTTAGATGAAATAGATATAAAGAATTTTCAAAAGAGTTATTAAACTTTAAATATAGGGATTGAAGAAATTTAATGAAATAAAGGAATGTCCAACACCAATCTTTGTGATATAGACCCTTAAAGAAAGTGGGAGCTATGGAGTTGTGGAAAAACTACTTGTAGGATAATATAAGTGCAGAATAAGGAATGGGAAAAGTAGGGTTTGGCTTGATACACGGGCAGGAGACAAAATTCTAAAGTAGCAGTTGCCTAAGCTACAACATAAAGAAGTTGACAAAATAATAGGTGAATCTGAAAATTTGAATAAAAAGAAGAACGTGTAAATGGGAGGTTGAGCAATAGAATAATTTAATATTACATATTTATTGAGTGAAAAGTTATTCAAAAGCATTGAATAAAAAAAGAATTTACTGGAAAAAAAAAAAACTAAAAGAACTACAATCCTTTAAAGATCAAACAACTTAAAAGAGAGATTAAGGACTACTTCAAACTTCATATAAAGAAAGAATTTGTAATTTATGGGTTAATGTTAAGTTATAAATAAGATTTTTCATAAAAAAAACTAATGAAGCAAACTTTCAATCATTTTTGGTAAATATCTTAGATATTCAAATCTCATGTCCATAATATTTTATTATGAGGTGTCAGGATGTCATTTGTTATTATTCTCTCTCATCTTTTTCTCTCTCCTCTCTCCTCCTTCTCACTTCCTTATCTCTCTTCTCTCTTTCTTTTCATTTAATGAAGATTCTTTCTTTAAGTTCCTCTTTGTTATTTATCTCTAACATTTTCACCTTTATTGCATTACAATATTAACATCAAATAAACAAACATAAACATAGTGGTAGTGGTGGTGGTAGGTTATCTTCTTCCTATTAACCCTTGCATTTATCACATTTCGGCTCTAACCCTAGACAAATAAATTTAAAGATTCTTGTGATATTTATTCTTCTTTGCATCAACCCTAACATTCTTGCCTTTTATTTGTTTTCTTCTATAATACCCTAGAAAATAACTATAGAATAAAAATTAACTCAGAATTTTGTTTTAGAGATAAATAAGATAAAACCTATTTTTTTAACAGAAAAGTTGTTTAAGTAAATAAAAGTTAGTTATTTACTTTTTACTTTTATAACAACCACCAACTCTTTCTCTCTCCAAGAAGATATTCTCTCTCTCTAAGAAGATATTATGTTTTATTCTAATAAAAATCACCTTATCTCTAAAAAGATATTCTGTTTATAAAACTACCAACTCTCTCTCTCTTTCTTTAAGAAGATATACAATTTTGTTCTTATGAAAACCACCATCTCTCTGGAACAATTTTTCTTTAAAGTTTTCTACCTTCTCTCAAGATTGGTGATCTCATATGTTATCAGATTGACAATCAAAGAACACACCTAGATTCCTAACGTTGTGTAGATCAAGAGTATCCGATCAGATTCTTGAACAGAATTAGGTTGCCCGTGATTTTAGGATTTTTGAGTATTTCTACTCTATAGAAGTAAGAGAAGCTAGTTGCATATTTTTTTTTTTCAGATATTGTAATTACTTGTTTTATTAATGTGGGTAAGGGAAGCTAGTTTGAATGTTTTTAATAGATATAACATTTACTTATTTTGTGATCTTGGGTAAGAGAAGCTAGTTTGAATGTTTTTAATAGATATTGCATTTACTTGTTTTGTGATTTTGGGTAAGGGAAGCTAGTTGTATGTTTTTATAGATATTGTAATTACTTGTCTTGTGATTTTGGGTAAGGGAAGCTAGTTGCATATCTTTTTTTTTGTAAATGTTTGTCTACATTGAAATAGAAATTTATCTAACATGATGATATTTGGTAAAGGAAGCTAGTTGTATATTTTTATAAATATTGTAATTACTTGTCTTGTGAATTTGGGTAAGGGATGCTAGTCGTATGTTTTTATAAATATTGTAATTACTTGTCTTGTGAATTCAAGTAAGGGAAGCTAGTTGCATGTTTTTTTATGGATATTATAATTATTTATTTTATTAAATATGAATTGAACGAATGTTTGTAAATGATGTGGTGTGTGATCGAGATTACCCGTGTTATCGTATCCTGACTCTATTAGTCATTGGAATCATAGATGAAGATGACTAGGTGGAGAGAGTCGAAGGAGGTTCGATCCTGATTCTACTAGTTATTGGAATCATAGATGAAGATGACTAGGTGGTGAGAGTCGAAAGAGGTTCATATGACTACGTCATGGTGTGAAAAAGAACCGGTTGGACCAGATTATATGGATTAATAGATTCACATGACTACACTACGATGTGAAAAAAAACCGGTCAGACCAGATCATGTGGGTTAAAGGATTCATATGACCGCACTACGATGTGAAAAAGAACTAGTCAGACTGGATCATATGGATTAAGTTTATATGACTGCGCTACGGTGTGAAAAGAATCGGTTAGACCAGATCATATTGATTAAGGTTATATGACTACGCTACGGTGTGAAAAAGAACCAGATCATATGCATGTCTCATGAGTGTGATGTTTTAGTGATAATGTGATATATGAGATGAATTACGAAAGCTTGATTTGTTGTTTTTGGGTTGATATAGAAATTTAATTTATGAAAATACAATTTTTAAACTCTCTAGCTTACCCTTCTTTTTTTTGTGGTGTTTGTTTTGTTTTTAAACCTGCGATAATCGTGTATTACATGTGAGCAAAGGATTTGACAGGTGGTCTGAGTCTTTTGATGGAGAAACTTTATTTTATTTTATTTGTAATTTTACAAATATACTTTTATTAAAACTTATGTGGAGGAGTATATTTTGAAATAGATGATGAATGTATGGATTTTTATATTCAAATTTATTATATAATTTTATGCAATAAAGTTTCTAATACATGAAAAATACGAGATGTTACATCTTCTGTTGTTCACCTCCATTATTTGCCTCTTTCACATGTGTTGTTTGTCATTGTGTTGTCATGATTTAAACTAAATATATTAATTATTTTATTTTTATCTTAAATAAAGAATTAGAAAAACTTAAGTTTTAATTCATGTTATAAAATTTTCATTTTAAAATTATTTTGTATTTTAGATAAGATTTGAAAGTTAGAAACCAAATAAAGTGGTTTTAAAAGAAAAAAAATTGTAACTAAATAAAATAAAAATAATAATAATAATAATATAATAAATAAAATAAAAATAAAAATAAAAATAATATAATAAATAAAATAATAATAGTAATATATTAATTTTTCATATATCATGTAGTTATTTATATATATATAAACAAAGGATCTGTAAAATAAAATTTATATTAGTTATTGTTGGAGAAGTTAATAGGAAGATATTTTTGTTAAGGCATATTTAATTACACGGGTTACTTCCATTTCAAAAATTTAAATTTATTTATTGAAATTTAATTAAAAAATCATATTCTTTTAATATTTTTATGTAATTTTTTTAAATAAATTGTAACTATTTTTTATTTTCTTCATATTTTTATGGTTCTATTATAAAGTAAATAATTTTTACTAATGAGATAAGTGGTCATGATTCATTATATTACTTGAATTAATTGCATTCTAATTAATATTGAACTGTAAAAGGATTTGTTTTTAATGATTTGAATCATATAAAATAATAGTCATAATTTATTTAAGAAAATTACATAAAATTATTAAAAGAATATTACTAAAAAAATATTTATTGTGATATGTTCAACTTTGAACAATTTTGCACGAATATTTTGTGTGTATAATATATATATTTTTTGTGTATAGTATTTTGTGATATATTTTTTTGGAAGAAAACCATAGAGTGCTTAGATATATTCTTTATATAATATTAATTTTTAAATCTAAATTTGATTTTTAAAAAAATCATATTCTTTTAATATTTTTATTTAATTTTTTAAAAAGATTACATAGAAGAAAATGATAGAGTGCTTAGATATATTCTTTATGTATAATTAATTTCTGAATTCAAAAATCATATTCTTTTAATATTTTTTATGTAATTTTAGAAGTAACAAAGAAATAGAATTTGGTGCATGATTGATGATTCTAGTATTGTTAGATATCTGGGAGAGAGGAAAGGATTGCATGCACTGTCTGAAAGCAGTAGAGTGGTGCGGACCTTTAATCATTTTGTAAATGATTTAGAGTTGATTGACATATTAATGGTTGGTAGAAAGTTTACCTAGTATAGACCTAACAATCTAGTAATAACTAGGTTACACAGAATGTTGGTGTTTCATGATTGACTAGAAATTTGGTTAGACAATAAGTAATATGTGTTAACTAGAACTGTTTCGATCATTGTGCTTTAGTCCATAAGACAATAAGACAATAAGTATAGAATGGGTCCCAAACTCTTCAAAAATAAAGGACATTATGTTCAAGGAACTTGTTCAGAGAAAATGGAACAATTATGATGTGAGGGGTAAGGGTTGATGGTTTTGAAAGAAAAGCTTAACAGGCTGAAGGAGTACATACATATAGGAACGAAATAGTCTTTGAAAATATTAATAATCATGTGGAGGATATTAAGAAGAGAATACGATCATTGGATGGATGATCAGGATGACAAAAGAAGTTGTTTGGATGAGATGGATAGAAATGAAAGAAATGAGTTGTTGGCATAACTGTATAAAACTAGATTCAACCAACAAACTAGAAAGGTAAGATTAAATGGATACAACAGGGAGACTTGAATACTTGGTTAATTATTGGAGAAGAGCTAGGAACACATTTAAAACAATAATAGTTAATGATGAATTGCGGAATTGTGAAAAACCTTCAATAGTTAACGGAATTTACAGAAACAGAAAGACTAGAGGTTATGCTGCAAAATATAGAATTCAACACCATAAGTAGAGAGGACCATGAAATGTTAGTGGGAGAATTTTCTAAACAAAAAATCAGAGGTAATAAGGAATTGTGATGTAGCAAAAGAAAGTCCCGGACTAGATGGATATAATTTTGATTTTCTAAATGGATTGGATTGGATGGATGAAAGCATGTTTGGAATCCTTAACAGTATTCGTCCAACAGCGGAGTTTATACCTAATAAATGAAATTAGGCAAGGTTTACTAACACCTTTCTTGTATCTAATACCATTGAGCATTTAAGAGAAACAAAGAAAAAGAATGTCATGAAGAGTGTTAAGGTGGGTAGTAGAGAAGTCAAAGTAAATATACTACATTATGTAGAAATGCCTTATTTTTTTTTTAGTGCAACAACACAAAACATCTTGGTTCTGAAATCAATTTTAAGATGATTTGAAGTGGCCTCTGAACCAAAAATCAATTATTTAAGAGTAAGATAGGAGGTGTGAGTGTAGAGATAAATGTCATTCAACATTTTTTGATTCAATACTTATCTGTGACGTCATGAATATTTCATTTACATATTTGGACACAATAGTGAAAAACCAAAGATAGGATATAATGCTTAAGAGTTGAGAAGGAAGGATTATCGAGAAAGAGTTATTAAAATGAAGTATTAAGAGTTGAGGAGGGAGAATGTGGGACACGAATCTCTGTGGTGGAGAGAGACTTAAGAAAAGTAGGAGCTATGGAAAAGTGAGAAAACTATTTTGAGGATAATATTGAGTGGAGAATAAGGAATAAAAAAAGTAGTGTTTGACACTATAGATGGGTAAGAGACAAAATCCTAATAGAGTAGTTCCCTAAACTATATACCAACACAACATACACAAAAACAAGGTTAGAAACAGTAGGAAGTTTACAAAAGAATAAGCGGGTCTGAAAGTTTGAATAAAAAATAATGATGTTTAAATGGGAGGTTGAGCAAGAAAATACCCTAATAGTAAAGATTCATTGAGTGAAAAGTTATTGGAAAACATTGAGTAAAAAGAAAATTACTAAAAAAATTAAACTAAAAGAACTAAAATAATTTAAAGATCAACAACTTAAGAGAGAGATTAGGGACTACTTCATGCTTCATATGAAGAAAGAATTTGTAGAATTTGTTTTTACTTGTATGTTAATGCTAGGTTATAAATAAGATTTCTCATGAAAAACTAATGAAGCAAATTTTCAATTATTTTTTACCTAAATGTAATTTGTATTTGGTCAAAGTTATAAGATAAAATTTTCCATATGTATCTTAGATATTCAAAATCAAATATCCATAACTTTATTTATGAGGTCTACAAAGTAAATACATTTAAGTAAATAAACACCAAAGAAGATATACAATTTTAATCGTCATTTTAATCTATAAATATCCATAATTTTGATAGACATGAAATAAAATTGAATAAATTTTTTTTTTCATAAACATATATAGGCATATAAGCACTCAAATTATATATATTTATCTAAAACTAACACATGTCAGACATATTCAGGACTCGCTCAATGTTCAAGCAGGTAAAACAAGTGATTTTCTTCTAAAATATTTAACATTAATATATTATTATAAAATTAAAAATATATAATTTTAAAATTACACTTAAAAATATTTTTTAATTAAAAATTAAAAATATCTTAACTATATATCAATTTTATAAATATTTTTTGATGAATAAGAGTTTTGGAATTTCCTCCTACTAAATAATATTTTTACTTTTTTTAAAAATAATTTGCAAAAACGAAAAGTCTTAAAAATGAAAGCTTTGTAATTTTCTATCTATTTAATTCTGAGAGTGACATCCATCTCGATCTCCTTCGTCCTATTTCATTCATTTTTTCTATATTTTAAAATAGAATGGTTGACTGTTATCAGTCCATTATCTAATTTTAAATTGGTTTTATCATTGTATAATATTATTGTGCATTTATGCTAGTGTCTCCATTTAGAGACTTGGAGAAGTAGATTGAGGGATTGGGGTTTGTATTAACTTTTGTTTCTTTTGTGTGCATCAATATCAAGTAAAAAAGAATCAAATTGGTTGTATTGTTATTCAGTCAATTTCTTTCTATTAAAAATTGTTAATTTAAAAGTTTGAAACCTAACAAAGTAATAGTCTCTAACTTTATTAACATAACAAATTAACAAGTCTTCCATATGACTATATACTTACTATATATATTATTAAGCTTCTACATTTCAATAATTGCACCTCAATTCTCAATTGCAATATTGATAAATTGATCTCCAAATATTTTTATTTTTATTTATTATTTAATTAATTTTAAAATAATTTGTGCACATTCAAGAAAAAGTACTATAAATTTAGAATTTATAAATTAAATTTAAGCATATACTAAAAGGTTGAACTATAGAAAGACATAAGAAAACTTGAGACTTGAAGTCAGATACTACGATCAAGTTCAAGGCAATTAAACTTTATCTTTTAACTTAGTATCATTTTATACACTTATATTTAGTTATAGGGTTATATATATATATATATATATATATATATATATATATATATATATATATATATATATATATATATATATATATATATTATAATTTTCAATTTCATATAAAAACATACAAATATATCAGCTAGAAAATATGAATCAGACTATTCAAAACTTGAAAAATCGAGCAGTAATGAGGTTTTAAATTGAATTGGCTATGAATAAATTTATAAATATAAACAAAAAGATGAATTAGAACGACAAGTGAGTGTTAATAAGATTAAAGAATAGATACAGGTGAAAACAAGAATAAAGTAGTCAACGAATATAATACCTTTTTATTCTAAAAATCGTAATAATGATGAGGAATTTGCAAGACTAAATGATTCTACTATAAAAAATATATATGATCCAAGTCAATAAAATAATATTAATACGAAATTGAGAGATCTACTAATAGACAAATGTTTTCTTTAAAGTAACTTATATAAATTATTTTATTAATTTAAGAAATGTCTTATACTTTAATTTGTTTTAAGTGTCCTAAAGCCTTGAACTATACTGAAAAAGTAAAAAAGAAGCAATCTTTCTACTCTCTTAGCCCTACATTTTTTATTCTGTTCTTATTTAAGCTAAGCTATATGAAACATTTTTCTAAACTTTGGACAAATAGAGAAAAATGAATGTTTATAACATTTTTCTAAATTATTTTACTATAAAAAATATATATAATCTAAGTCAATAAAAAAATATTATACGAAATTGAAAGATCTATTAATAGAAAAAGATTTTTTTTAAAGTGATTAATATAAATCATTTTATTAATTTAAAAAATATCTTATTTTTAATTTGTTTTAGGCACCTAATGAAACTAATCTTTTTACTATCTTAACCCTAAATTTTTTATTCTCTTCTTATTTAAACATTTTCCTAAATTTTGCATAAATGGACAAAAATATTGTTTCTAACATTTAATAGTCTCTTAGTTGAAAATTATTTATATAGAATCTTATTTAAAATTTCCTTTATCTTTATTTTTTTTACTTTTTCTTTTGTTAGGTAGCATCCTCTTTATTTTATGGATGCAAAGTGAATTGAATGAGTGGTCACTTCGTGGACTTTTTTATCCTATTAACATTTTTTTATTTTTTATTTTCTTCAATCATATTTTTTATTTTTTATTTTTCTCAATAACACTTTTTATTTTTTTTTGAAATAACACTCTTTTATATTTTTTATTCTTTAATTAATGTATAGTCAATACACTAATTATAATTATTATTTTTTTATTTTTTATTTCTTTTTTATAATTTTATGATTATATTTTATTATAATAATTTACTGGTTGTATTTTTGTATTAAAAATTGATATTGGAAGAAAAATTTATAATAAATTATAAAATTGTTATTTGAATTAAAATTTGTATTTTTCATTTGTTAAAAATATATCTAAATAATTAATATCAAAAATAAAATAAAATTGATGAAGTATTTTTGTAAAGAAATATTAACTAAGTGGTTTAAAAATTTTAAATAAAATTTAATTTATTTATGAATTGCTTTTAAATGTTATGTTTATTACTTAAAAATTTTTAATTATTGAAATGATGCAATATAAATTGAACATAAAGAGGAAAATAAATGACAATCATATATTGTTAAATAATTTAGTTAATGATACAAGAAATACTTTCTGTGAAATGAAATATAAATTTTACGTTTATCAAAAACTAAAATTTTATCTTTATCAAAAATAAAATTCTATCTTTATCAAAAATCAAAATTTGTCTTTATCAAAAGTCAAATTTTATCTTTATCAAAATTTTATTCGATTTTTTCTATTAATTATTTAGCTATTTTTTTAACAAATTAAAAATACAAATTTTAATTGAAATAACAGTATTATAATTTATTAGAATTTTTTCTTCCAAAATCAATTTTAATATAAAAAATCACAAAATTATTATAATATTTTAATATAATTTATAATGCCAAATTTAAATTTATTATAAAATATAAAATAAAATAATTTATCATTTTTTCCTATTATAATTAATTAGTTAAAAAACCTTAAAATATTTCATTTTATTTTTTTGTATTCTTTTTTTAATTTAAATTTAATTATTTTTACATTATTTTTTATCTTAATTTTAATAAACTAATAATCACAATTTTTAATAACTATTAAAAAAAGAGTGCTATTACAGAAAATAAAAGAGTGATATTTTAGAAATTAAAGAATAAAGAGTGGTATTAAAATAATTAAAAAATAAAGAGTGTTATTAAAAAAAATAAAAAAGTAAAAAGATGCTAATCCGGTACAAAAGTTCGTGTTGTGACTTATTTGTTAAATAAATTTTTTATTATCTTATTTGCTCTTAGAATGGTTTGATAATTAATTATTTCAATAATAATTTTAAAAATTAGTAATTATTAATTATCATTTTTAACATTGTATTAATTATTAATTTAAGTTGAAGCTTAATAATTAAAATTTTGAATATAAAAGTATTTAATGTAATTTTGGATATAAAAGATAAGATCCAAAATTAAAAATAAGTATTAAAATCATAAACCACCAAATAAATACTTCATAAATATATAGCCTAATTTTTTTTTATTTAAATATAATAAAAATGTAAGAGCAAAGTCAATTCGAAACTAAAAAAAAAATTGTAAATAAATTATTTTTCTAAAATATAAATAAATAATAAATTGTTTAATATTATATATATAAAGTAATTAATGTCAGTAAAAAAATATTAATCTTATATATTTAATGAAAAACAGGAATAGTGATTAAATATATTCTTTATGTATAGTTAATTGTTAGATTCAAATTTGATTTCAAATATATTTTTTTAATAATTTATGTAATTGCTTAAATAATTTATGACTATTATTTTTATTTTACTTTTTATATTTATATGGTTATATAATAAAGAGAGGAACTTGTACTAATGAGATAAGTAGTGATAATGACTTGTTATACTATTGGAATTAATTGCATTCTAATTAATATTAAATTGTGAAAGGATTTACGTTTTATTATTTGATTCATATATAAATAATATATTATTCAATTATTTAGATACACTTAGTTAAGTGAGAGTTTATGGGAGGAATATATACATGTTACATTTATTTAGGTTTAGGTCTCCTTTAAACTTTTTTCTATGTATCTTTTATATGTATGAGAAATATTTTGTCCTCTATTATTTTATTATTTGTATTTTTCTAGAATAATGATTTGCGAATACAAAGAGGCAAATTTCTCAAAAGAGTATAGTGTATAATTTTTTTTGAAATTTTTAAAATGGTACACCTTTTTTTTTTTCCTTTTTCCGTTGTGGGTAAATCATGCATATGTTGAATTTAAGACTATGTAAAATTATAAAAAGAGAATATGATTTTAGTAATTAACTAATTAGTTAATTAATTAAAATCCTTAGACTACTGAAGGATTTTAGGATGATTAATTCTCCCACGTTCATATCCTGTTTTGACACTTTGTATTGGGTTATGGATATAAAATTAATTCATAATGATGAAGCTCTTTTGAGAATTTGATTGAATATATAATGACTGAAATTAATTGTCATTAAATAATTAAAATAAATATGAAATTAATTTGAATAGAAGAACAACAATGGTTTTTTTTATAAAAGGAAAAAAAAGAAACTAGTTTTAAGAAGAAAAAAAAATCTAAATAAGTTTTAAAAACTAACCAGATTACTTTGGTCTTTTCTTAAAAAGTTTTAACTTTTTTTAATTCAAATAATTTAAATTTTCACTATATAAAAACCACCTTTATATTTAACTACCTTACATATGCATTAATTTTATCTGCGCAACTCAATACAAATTGGAAAAGATAGGAGAGGAACAGTGGAAGAATTAATCACTTAAAATTGTTCAGTAGTCTAAGATTTTAATTAATCAATTAATTAGTTAATTAAAATAGTACTTTTGCACAATTTCATTGTCGTCCAATAATGACACAATTTATTCATAATGATATGTGCAACCTCTGCACAATTTACCTATAACCAGAAAAAAAAAGTGTACCATTTTGAGAATTTTACAAAAAAATTACACTAGTTTAGGAAATTAGCCATATGTGTGGATAGTCCAACTTAATTTTTCTTTATATTCATTAAGTGTAACATTAAAGTAAATATTAATTAATGATAAGGATGATAAAAGTTGTTTGGATGAGATGGATAAAAATAAAAGAAAGGAGTTGTTGGGAGAACTATATAAAACTAGTATTCAACCAACAAGCTAGAAAGTTAAGATTAGATGGATACAACAACAATACTTGAATACCAGCTACTTCCATAGGTTAATTCATTGTAGAAGAGCAAGGAATGCATTTAAAGAAATACTAATTAACGATAAATTGTATAAAACCCTTGCTCCTAAGAGAAAGAGTAAAAAAGTTTTTGAAAGATACATTTACAAAAACAAATAGATTGGAGGTTAGGCTACAAAATATAGAATTCAACACCACACGTTGAGAGAACAATGAAATGCTAGTGGGAGAATTTTCTGAGCAAGAAATTAGAGAGATTATATAAAATTGTGATATATCAAAAAAAGTGTAGGATCAAATGGATATAATTTCAATTTTCTAATTTTTTTTGGAAATATATAAAAAAAAGATGTAGTGGTAGCAACGAAAGACTTTGCACATTTTGATCCTGCTTTTATAACCCTAATTCCATAGTTAAAAAATCCACAATGCCTAAATTAATGTCATCTAATATTAGCAGTAGGGTGTGTGTAATTCTTTCTTTAAGATTAAAAAAGTATTCTTCAAAGTAATACATTTTAGATAGACATCGGTAACAGAGTTAATAGATAAAGTTTTAATTGCAAATAAAACAATTGATGAAATCAAGAGTAAAATTAGCAGTTTAAATTTTCCCAAAAAGGTGGATTAGGAGAAGACATATATATTAGTTGGAATTCCATATGCTATATATTATAACTGATAGGTGTTTTTATGCAAAATGCATTGAATGGATGAAAGCATGTTTGGAATCCTCAATAGTATTTGTCGTAGTTAATGGTAGTCCAACAAAGAAGTTTATACCTTAAAAAATAACTTAGACAGGAGATCCACTAGCACTTCTTATATTTAACTATAAGAGAAGCAAAGAAAAAAAATATCATTAAGAGGTAAATAGGCCAAAGTAAATATGTTACAATATATAGATAATACTCTTTTTTTTGTAATGGAACAACACAAAACATCATGCTTCTGAAATCAATTTTAAAAAGTTTTGAAGTGGCCTCTAGGTTAAAAGTCAATTATTTAAGAGTATGATAAGAGGTGTTGGCACTAAAGATAAATGTCATTCAATGTTTTTTTACTTCAATACTAACTATGATGTCATGAATCTTCAATTTACATATTTAGACACAGTAGTGGGAGAATCAAAGACAGGGTAATTTTTTGAGAACGAACTGTGAATAAAATAAAGCATAGATTAGCAAATTGGAAAGAGAAGTTTTTGTCCCTTATTGGAAAAATATACATTATAAAATCTATTCTTACAGTTGTACCATTTTTATGTCTTTTTTAAAAATGTCTCAATTAGTAATAAATAAAATCAAGTCAATCCAAAGAAAGTTTCTCTAAGACTAGGGAAGGGATGGAAGGAGGATCAGTTGGGTCTTTTGGGATAAGGTAAGTAGTTTAGAGAAAGAAGGTGGATTAGGGGCACAAGACATAAGGATGTTCAATACGACTTTATTGGGAAAAATGGATATGATGCCTAGGAGTGGAGGGAGGATTGTGGAAAGACTTATTAAACTCTAAGTATAGGAATTGAAGAAATTTAATGAGAGTCACTACAAAAAATCATGTATGTGACAACATTTTTTTTGTATAAAGCGTCAGTTATATACGCCACTTTATACATGTGCGGCATTTTCGGAAAACGTCATAGATCTGGCCGCCACAAAATATAAAATGGCGTTTTTGTCTGAAACGCAGCAGCATGCGCCATATTATGCCTTATATAAAGTGGCGTTTTTTTTTATGTAATTAATGTCAATTGAAATGTCGTAACTATTTTGCTATTATGAACGTTTTAATACGACGCTTATTGTGGCCATATTATAATTAATGGTTAATGATAATACTTAGTTTTAAATGTCGTAATTTTAATATTAAATAAAAAAATATATGCAGTATTTTATAATTATATATCCAGTATTTTATAATTATATATCTAGTAATTTATAATTATATATCCAATAGTATTTAATAATTTATCAAATTTAATATTCATATATGTTACATACATATCCAATAGAAGAAAACTAAAATAACAAAACTTTTGTAATAACAAAAGATCACACTAAAATATTTCATAGTGCAACATAACATAGTATATGTTCTAACAGCATTCACAAAATATTTTGTTCAAAGACACTATTACAACTTACTAAATTGTTCAACCCCACTTCCCTTACGAAATACAAATAAAAACAACATATATATTTAATTTGTCTTGCTGCCTCCACTTGATCCTACAATATGATTTGGAGATAGAGCACCACTTGCAACATTTGATGCTCGAGATATTTACATGAAAGAAAATTAAATATTGCATCAGATGTACATGGAAGGGGAAAAGGATAGCTCAAGATATGAAAGATAAAACGAATATAGTAACATAATGTACATAACAAGGTGAAAAATGTTGCTGACTTCTTTGTGAGCCAAATGGTTATTTGAACGAAGGCCCTTACTGCTCTCCGGTTGGTTCATCTTCCTTCTTTTCTTCACCGAGAGTATTGGAAATCGTAAAGCTAGGTTGATTTGTTGAAGACAAAAAGCCTAGCCCACATTCTATCAGTTATCACTACCTTATTCTAGCCCTCAATGATTCTCTGCATTACAAGTTAATTCACCTATGCATAACTTCAAAACTTGCTTTAATAGAAAAGTTCTATAAATTCATTAAGTTCCAACATATCTATGTTGCAGAAGCAGAACTCATATAAAAGGGTATGTACGTTTGTCTTCCATTGACAAGCCCACTAGTAAAGCCAGTGTAACGGGCCATGGCTCCATGAACAGCACTTTGAGCGAGAAGTGTGCAGTATACGTTGTCAGAAGCATTGCTTGGAACAGCTCGGATCATATACGTTGGATCTGTCATACAGTAAAAATAGTGCAATGCTTGGTATTTTCTCCTTTTGGTATGCATAGATAAATATACTCCACAAGCACACATATACACATGCATACAGTAATGGAATTAAGTGTGAAATAAGAGTTAAACGTGAACAGTGCTATCAAATTTTTTTTTTCAATTGTTGTAGATAGTAATGATGGCTTTAATCTATTTTAGAATTAAAAATATATTAAAGAAGATATCAACATATTAAAGTATTACATTATATCTAAAGATTGTAGCAACCCAAAAAACAAACAAGTACAACATAAATCAAGGCTAGATTTCCACGAAGTAGACCACATGTTAAATATTATCCTCCATCATTACTAGACTTCAATACCAACACTATGCAAAATTAATTTGAAGCATATAATTGGTCAGATCACCGAACAAAGTGTAAAATTAAACCCATACAGACAGTTGCATAATATACATATAGTTGTAGAGATATTCAATGATAGGAGGACTTAGGTTCTGTACTCATTTAATAAATAATAAGGGATTCACTAATTTATAAAATGTTTATAAGATTAAGCCACAAATTCCACAAACCTATTAATAATAATAATAATAATAATAATAATAATAATAATAATAATAAAATTCCCACACCACACCAGAATCTACAGGGCAAACAAAGAGGGTACAACATGTGCAAAGAGGGTACAATATGTGCAAAGATATACCAATATAATTTATGTATTGTGGCAATGGAGCATGATATTGCTTTGCATAGGGTGATGGTTGGAAGAGTTGCAGAGTAAGAAAAATAGTTAAAAGGGAGTGCACGTGTTGAGACTTAGAAGGAGCATCTTTATCTTGCCTCCATGCATTGAGGGAATAAAACAAAGGCGTAGGAATAGAACCATACAAACATAAGAGTTGAAATTGAAACCCTATGTTTAAGCTTTGGACAAAAGGTGAAATGATCCATCGGTGATTCCTGCGAACAAACCACAGAGGCAGAAAGCAACAAAGGTTTAATTCCACATTTTTGTATTTGACAAGTTTCTAGGCTTAACTGAAGCCACTGAATTCGGCCAGTGCTTCTTCTTTTATGCTTTGCATGCAACTTCCACTTGGCTTCTCGTAAAACTCATCGTATACATAGTAGGCTATCATTACCACTTTATATGCCCCTTTACTGCAACTTTTTACCAATGCAACTACTCTAAATTATCTAATATTATCCCAACTGCAAGTCTTTATATGCTTTCATTAGTATTTAAGACCTTTGTAAGGATAGGGTATTAGATTTGATGCCTATAAATAGGTAATTTCATAATTCATCAAGACAAAACCAGGCACTATTAATTTTTTTGTTAACAAGATGGGTTGTGCAGGACAATTCATGAACATTATACCAACAAAGAAAAAAATATCACAAAGTGAAGGAAAAGTAACCACAAGATTAAAATGGTTTCATACTATTAACATACACTACTAGAAAATTGCCAAATAATGACCAAAATTAGTGACCAAAAAAATCGGTCATTATCGGTGACCGAATCAGTGATCGAAAAATCGGTCACTATCGGTGACCGAATCAGTGACTGAAAAAATCGGTCATAAATTCGGTCACAGAATCGGTCACAGATTCGGTTACAGAATCGGTCACAGATTCAGTCACGGAATCGGTCACAGAATTAGTCACATATTCGGTCACAGAATCGGTCATAAAATCGATTACAAAATTGGTCATAGATTCGGTCACAGAAATCGGTCACAGATTTAGTCAAAAATTCGATCACAAATAATAATAATAATAATAATAATAATAATAGTAATAGTAATAATAATAAAAATAATATTAATAATAATATTATTATAGTACTAATAATAATAATAATAAATAAAATTATTATAATAATATCGATAATAATAATAATAAAAATAACAAATAATAATAATAATAGTAATAATCATAATAATAATAAGAATAATAAAAATAGTAATAATTATAATAATAATAAAGAATAATAATAATAATAATAATCTAAATAATAATAATCTAAATAATAACAATATCAATAATAATAATAATAACAAATTAATAATAATAATAATAATAATAATTTTAATAAT
>Ga0209489_101860_pt1 | contig 43425 bp, 21 predicted proteins | sample SiratrowhiteBW_FD_187527 | JGI IMG/M metagenome (GOLD analysis project Ga0209489, IMG submission 187527) | Root nodule microbial communities of legume samples collected from California, USA - Siratro white BW (SPAdes) (version 2) | ecosystem: Host-associated > Plants > Roots > Nodule | place... | reverse complement strand
ATTGCAAGGTGTTGATGGGAATCAGGTGATGGCAGGAGATGTACTATGCCATCCTGACTTTCCTGTTGCAGCTGCTAAGAATTTGGAGTTGAAAGTGCTACTGTTGGAGGGTGCAAGTCCAATATTGGTGGGCACAGAGGTTTGTACCATGCGAATGACATTCGTTGCACTTTACTTTCCACTTTATTCTTGGAGAAAAAATCAATTTTCTCTTTGAATCTCTGCAGTTGGAGTTCCATATACACCATGCGAAGGGACCTGCTAGAGTTTCAAGAATATTGTCAGTACTTGATCCCAAGACTGGTAAGGTGACCAAAAAGTCGCCTCGCTGTCTCACTGCAAAGCAGAGTGCAGTAATTGAGGTGAAAAATCAATGCAGTACTCTGTTTCAAAGATCTTCACTTTTTTGTTCATCTATGATTCCTGGGATTCGTAAAACTTCGAATGACTTTTTATTATATCTGATTTTTAGGTGGTTTTGCATGAGTCGGTCTGTGTGGTAGAGTTCTCTAGTTGTAAAGCTCTTGGAAGGGTGTCCCTGAGATCCATGGGAAGAACAATTGCTGTTGGAGTTGTGACAAGAATAATTGAGGACGAAGGTTAATTTATGACATTCATCAAAGAAGATAAAATGATGATAGCAAGGAGGGGTTCTCCACATAACCATGTATCTTTGTTTGCCATCATAGGTAGATTAAGTTATGCTCCCAGCAGCTGTACACCTCTCGATGAGAGAGGTTCATGGGTTAATATGTGAATTATTTAAGAATGGTGAAGTTTTTGGTATGTTTTCACCATATATGTATCATACGAGAGCGTTCCTTCTGGAAATATCTGGACTGCTGTACCATAGAAACTAGTCGAATGCAATTTATTTAATTCATAACGCCCAGTCTTCAGCGTATGTTGATCTTCTTCATATCTATAATGACTGCATGTCTTCTAAATTTTGGGCTTGGAAATTTCCAGGCATTTTTCCTGGGAAAAACATTATTTCTCTACTGCTGTTATTTTTTTTTTAAGTGGATCCCCATGGTTTGACTTTTAGTGGTGAAATGTCAAAAATATCTCTTGTTTAGATTTATAAAACAATCCTATTTCGGATAGGGTTATGGATTATACAATTTGAGATTTATTTTGAAATTGTGTATTCTGAAATACATTCATATATTTTAAAATGTGTATTTTGGAACGTATTAATTCAAAAATGTATTTTTAGATTTAAAAATACGGTATAGAATATGTATTCTTGAAATACATGCCAAAATAGTAAATTTTGGAAAGTATATTTTTAGATTCAAAATGTATCTTAAAATGTGTATTTCGAAATGTATTAATATTTTGAAATGTAAATTTTAGAATGTATTTTTGGATCCAATTGAAAATTTAACTTTTATAAGATTTCAGCATCAATTACATTGGAATGCAGAATGCAATGGTCCCCCTTTTTTGGTAAGGAGTCACAAGGGTGTTTGGTTGGGAGCAGACTTTTAGAAGGGAAAGTCATTAAGTTTATCTAATATTTTTTTTTACTTGTCATTTTAAACTATAATTTCATTAGAAATATTACGACAAAGTTGTCTTTTCTTTTCACAGTTTAATTCAAATGCATTCTTACTGGTCTCAGTGGAAGTGAAACTCAAGTATACTATTCTTAATGTTTTTAGATAGTTTTTGGTAGAAGAATTTTTACAAAAAAGTTTAATATTAATTTTATTTGTGAAGATTTTGAATAGTAAACGGGAGTTTTGGGGTTTCGAAAAGTTGCACAGAAAATAATAATAGGATTAATTTTAAATTAGAGAAAGCTTAACTGAAAAAGTTAAGAAACTTAATCACATAATTCAGATTTAAGGAACTAATACAACGAAACCAATATTGATATCAGCCATTTTATTATATAAAGGGAAATAGACTTGGTCTCTTTATATAAATTTTGGAGATGAAAAAAAATGTGATGGAGAAAGACTATTAAATATTACCATTATATATTTTGCTCTATCTTTTAAAATAACGATTTTTCTTAACATTTTTTATTACATAACCTTTTCTGAAGCAATATTTTTCTTAAAAAGAATTCAAATGTGACTAATTTAAATATTTTTTATTAAATAAAATTTTGATTATAAGAAACCTTAAAATTATAATAAGAATTAAACTCTTTCACTAATACCCACTCTGGATGGTATGAAGATGGTGGTTTGGAATCGAATACATTGCTAGACTTTATCATTTATAAGGAAAAAATCACATGCGAACGTGGACGTGTAACCTTGTATTTTGTGTTACTTTGCCAAGTTCTCAATCCACCCACCTACGGTTATTACCTCCTTTATACCTCAAAATCTAAATTTGCTCTTAAAGGAAAGACAACCCATAATTAATGCCATAACATAGCCAGTTAAACATATGTGTTTGGTGCAATTGCACTCTTAATTCAATTGATTATGGTATGAAATGACATACCTCAAAAACAGACTAAATTTTTGGATATTCTGTAATCACCTTTGTACAATCCAAGATACATACAGTCACTATACACGCATATCAATAATCAATTGTAACAAATACTCAAAGTTATAGTCTCCTTTAATTAAAATTCGTTTATAGGACATGAATTGAGTTGACTATAATATATGCAGGTTCCACTTTTACTTTTACTATGAATTTCTTATTCTATAGGTGACAATCTGATAAAATAAGTGTCATGGCCTTCCCAGGAACCCACTTAATTATTAGCTTGATTCATCCAATTGCCAACTTATTTCCTTCCATAGCCTTCACCAGTTCATGAAACGTCCTAGTGCACCAAAAGATAATCTTGGTCCATATAAAGAGACTATCTTCTCACACTTTAAATCATAAGATTTTAAGCCAAATATGGCAATACCTGAGACATATCAGAGAGTTTCAGCTCCATTGCTGGCCTATCTCTTGATGTGTCTCTTTGGAGTCATTGCTGAGGACAATTTCTATGAAGATATTGCCATCACTTGGGGTGAACATGGAGGTGTGAAGATACTGGGAAGCAACTTTCTCGTGCTTTCTCTAGACCAGTTCTCTGGCTCTGGCTTTCGATCCAAGGCAGAATATCTGTATGGAAGAATAGACATGCAGCTTAAGCTTGTCTCTGGCAACTCAGCTGGCACAGTCACTGCCTATTATGTGAGAAATCCTCAGTTTCTGTCCTTATCTTAAACTTAGTTGCATTCAAATTTGATGCCGTTCATGCATATCATACGAGAAATTCTTGTTTGCACTGAACTAGCCAACTTTAAATAATCATATCAATCTTGGCCACAAAAATATTCTATATTTTACAACATTGTATAGATTTTATGCTGTTTTTTTTACTGAGCTTCTGTGTCATGCATGGTGGTGCAGTTATCTTCTGAAGGGCCAAATCATGATGAGATAGATTTTGAGTTCTTGGGAAACATCAGTGGAGAACCCTACATAGTCCACACCAATATCTACACCCAGGGCATAGGCAATAGAGAACAACAATTCTATCTTTGGTTTGACCCCACAACACATTTCCACACTTACACCATTGTATGGAACTTTCAACGCATCATGTAAGAAACATAAAGCTTTCACTGTCCATTTATCCTATATTTTACTATTTATATCTGTTCTTTATGAAATTATATATGTTATTCCTGTTCTACATGTGATGCATAGCTACTCCTCCTAATCCTCTATGTTTCAACATTTTGGCTAGTTTCTTGGTGGATAACATCCCTATTAGAGTCTTCAACAACTATGAATCAAGGGGAGTTCCATTTGCTAGCAAGCAGCCCATGAGACTATACTCCAGTCTATGGTGTGCAGACCAGTGGGCAACAAGAGGAGGGCTTGTGAAAACCAACTGGTCCTATGCTCCTTTCAAAGCTTACTATAGGAATTTTGATGCTAAAGCATGTGTGTGGTCCAAAGGGTCATCTTCCTGTCCTTCAAACTCGGTTGCCACTACTCATAATAATACTTGGCAAGTTCATGATTTGGATGCTTATGGTAGAAGAAGTCTGAGATGGGTGCAAAAGTATTACATGATCTATGACTACTGCAAAGATTATAAACGATTTCCTCAAGGTCGATCTCGTGAATGCAGGCTTTCTTGATTTTCGTAAGTGTGAAATAAGTAAGTTTAAGATAAATTTGATTCTTTTAGTTTGTGTGCATTCAAATGTTCCACTCAAATACACGGTTGAATTTGAGATCAACTTAATTTACTTTTGCCTGCTTGAACTGATAATTGTCTTTGTTTATGCACTTGATCTTACCTATTCTGAACAGTGTAAAATTAATAAATCGAAGTGAATTTTTCATTTTAAAGGTATTCCAGCCATACTATTAGATTTACAAAACAGTTCTATTCTGTTTTTATAATAAGCTTAAGCATGATAATTAGTGTTTTATCCATAACTATAAGAACAAGATAGATTCATTAAATATAAGGTAATAACTCACAATTTTTGTGATTTCAATGAATTCTACTGTTCAAAAATGTTTGTTGAAAAAGTGTTTCTAACGTTTTCTGGTGTTACAGTTTCAAAACCTTCAACTATTTCCGAAATTTCAATAGAAAAACTGATAACAATTTCTTCTAGCGAGAAGTTAATTAACTTTACATGAGGCATAATAACCAGTCTAGCAAGCAAATCGACTCTCCAACAAATTCAAATGGTGTGAAAGTTGCATGAGAAAGCTTTTATCTGCTTTGTGGGATGTTCATGCACAAAAAGAATTCTTTGGAGATATTAGAGAGTATGGAAACAACTCGGGATCATTTGCATGATGTTATGAGGAAACAGATATTTGAGAACGCTGAAAAATTGCTTAGTATGGAAACATATATAGCTACAAGGGTTGCGCAAAATGAGGTCAGAATTTGGTGCTTCTACTTAGAAAACCCAACATAGGAAGCAATGAAATTAAAAGAAAAAAACTATAAGCATTTAAAGTCGGAAAGTTCAAGCGGCCACTATATATAGCAAATTGATGTACAACAAATGATTGATCCAGGCTACATCAAACAATGTACAAAAAATTCAATAATATATTACATATAAATAAAACTACTAGGACCAATGGCTTCATTCCCTATTCCAAACCTCAGGCATATCAATCCATAACTCCAATACCTTCAAGCAACAAAAAATCATTCATGTGTCACACAATATCGATTCCTTGTGCCAGCCACCACAAATTTCCCCAAACCTGTAAAAATTCATGAGAAATAGTAGGGCCAATTTTTAGTGGTAAAACAAAATGTTGAGGCTATCAAAACAATAGTGTCAGGGAAAAGAAAATTAATGCCGGATTGTTGCCTACAAAACATAAAATAAATTACTATAACAAAAAAAGGATGATACAGAAACAGAAGGATAAGAAATCATCAAAAGCAAGAGAACATGTCCACACACACATGCTGAGAAATTCATCTTGGCCATACAATCACAATAGAAGATCAAAGATTAGATTTAAGTAGAATGATTCTAGCCATACAGAATTAGCCCCTATGAAATAAAATCCCTGTCAGCAGCAACAAAAAAGGGATTTTTAATCTCTGCCAGGATTTATGTGGAGATCTATTTCATCCCAGTGTAGCCCCCCACATGTGTGAACTTTACTCAAGGTTTTCAACCCCATTTCAAATGACCCATCTCTGTTTCAATCCCACCCCACCTCAACCAGACCCATCCTCTTGCCCACACTATCAGTATCCAGCTTTGTTTCACACCACACAAGGTTTCATGTTCAATCCTATGTGTATTACACTATTACCAGTTTGTGAACTTTTTACATTGTATCCTCTACCCTTGGTGTGTGTTTGTTACAATCAGAAAAGTCACTCTGCAGTATTTCCATTTTCCAATTAACTTTCACCTAAAAGGACAGAATGATAAACGATTTTTGTTTATGAATACTAATTTCAAAATACATTTTTGAATTACTTTGATACGTTTGAACCAAATACGCTGGATGCACTAATCTCCTAGTTAACTCAGGACAAGTTATTCTGTTGATCATACATTACTCAATTGATAATGGGTAAGATTTTCTGCAGATTCAGGTATTTTGATCTTTTGACCAACTCAAAATATTAATATTCAAGTGTAGATATAAGTAATAGCTTGGTTAAATTGTGTCTTTCTCCAACTAGCCAAAATCACATATATCTTGGACTGGTCAGATACAATGGAACAATTGGAGAAAACAAATGGAAAAAAGTTTGATTAATGAAGAAATAATTTGTTTTAGTAGGCCCCACTCCTAGAACTCCTTGCATTACCATCCACCAAGTATATGTTTGCAACATAAGGTAGCAAGTATACTCACCAATCTCGATCTTCTCTCCATTTCTTCCATTAAGTAGCAAAGATAAATCATACTTATCAATCTTTTTCCTAACAGCATATAAGTAAGTCTCTTAAATTAAATCACTACACTAATCAAAGAAATAGTCTTAGGAATAAACTAGATCAAATCCTTTGCCAAAAGACTGTATGTTCTAGCACTAAAAATAACAACATAAAGATACCCCAGAGGAGAACTACTAGTATTAGCACATTAAAAATGGAACGAAGACTCACATCACATCAGAAATTATGGTAATAAACTCAGTGATAGTGCTTAGTCAGAGACATAACAAGTTCAGAACCAAAGAAGAGACTTTGTACTAAAACTAAAAGGAAAAAACAAAAAAGATAAGCACTTTAACCATCAAAACTAAAACCCTATGAGAATAGAGCATGGACCAGAAGGAAGAGAGGGAAAAGAGTAACCTTTGGAGCAGAAAGCACGTGTTGAGGAAGTGGGTATGAAGCATGCCATGGGATTGGGAAAGTGAGTTTTCATTTGCTGAAGACAAACAACAGAGATAAGAAGGGAATGCAGGAAGATGAGACCTTATATTACAGAGAAGAGAGAGAGAGAGAGAGAGGTTCTTTCTTTTTCCGAATTCCTAGGTAATCTATATGGTTTGAAAATGAAAAACCCCACTTTTAGTTGTTTTGTCTTGTGTGCAGTGCACCCACAGTTTCTTGTAGCTAATTTTGATTTTTTTTTCAAAAAAAAAAAGATATTGTTTACAAAAAAAATAAAAAATGAAGTGAAACATTATTAATTAACAATATTAGGATATTCATGATATGATACATAATTCTTAAGATATTGCTTAAACTTTGTAAGGTTTTTAAAATTTGATGCTTGTTGTAATTTTGGTTTTTAAATATATATTGGTATTATTATTCAAGTCACACAACTTTGAGTATGTTTTACTAAAACTATTTATAAAATTAATTTATTTTAAAACTAGACTCATAACATTGTATAATTTCAAAATTAAAATGATTTTGATCCATTTATTTTATTCTTAAACTCTTTATAATCTTATAGTAATTATTATTTTCATCATTACTCTATATAAAAAAGAGATTAATAATGATATTAATTAGATTATTTCTGTTATTAATCAATTGAGAGAGAAAAAAATATAAAAATAAAAACTTTGGCCCCTTGTACAAATTTGTAGTCGGTAATATCACCTGAACAGAATATAGACTTTATTAAAAAGTTAAATTCTTCTTATCTCATTGCCGGATGAGTAAATTGTTTTGTTTTTCAAAACAAAAATGTTATTACTTTAGAAATTACGTAATTGATTAAACTTATTTCTGAGACAAAATTATTATTAAAACTTAAACTATCTATGAACTATAAAAGGATTTCAATTGAGTAACTTATAAGAACTATATTGAAAGTCTTGATTAAGCTTAAGAAATAAGAAACAAATAGATAAAATAAAAATTATATGGATACGGTGAGAAAAAAAACACAATATTGAAGGCATTGATTAAGCTTAAAAAATAAGAAACAAATAGATAAAATGAAAATTACATAGATAAGGTGAGAAAAAAACTCTATGTTTAGCTAAGAAGGATAAATACTTTATTAATTTACAATTTGAAAAATCTTTTAAAGAATAAAAAAAGCTTAAGAGTATTAAACTTCCACGTCAAATAAAAATAACTGATTTCATATATTTCAAGCATGAAATATATAAGATACTTTGTACTTGTAAGATTAAAAAGTTGCTTGAGTTAACTTCATCCATTCATGTAATCATAAGATAATTAGAAGTATAAAGAGACTCTAACTACTAAATAACTAGACTTAGTTCTTAAAACATGTTAGAATCTTTTAAAAAATATTTTATTAAGAAAAAATTATTTAAAATATTTTAGAATTTTTTTGAGAATTTTTTTGAAATATTAAAAAAAAATAATTCAAACATATTTTTAAATAAAGAGTTTCAGTTTTACGAAAAAGGATTTTTATATTTGATGTTCTTCCATTATCTTCTCTAACTTCTTCACTCCATTGTTTCAATTCTATAATCAATTGATTACTTTTTTACAGCAAGTTGCTGCTTCAATTAATTCAACCTAATTTCTAACTTCTTCACTCCATTGTTTCAGTTCTATAATCAATTGATTACTTTTTTATAGCAAGTTTTGGCTTCAATTAATTCAACCTAATTGATCATTTGATTTGAATAACCAATTTGGAGTGAGTCAATTCTTTACCAATTTAATTGGTGTAAGCAACATCAACTAAACTTAACTTAACTTAGAACAACCTTCTTCAAAATTAATTGATCATCAAAATTGACATTCATTGATCCCAATTCATTAATTGAATAAACAATAAATTTAATGAGTGGATGAACATTGACAGAGGCACAATAGGTATAAATTTAGTTATATAATTTATTTTCTATTAAATTATTGTATAAGTTTTTAAATTTTATTTTACTTTGTTTTATTATATATTTTTACTTCAACAAAAATAAACATTTAATTTGTATTTTACTTTTTTTTTTCAACTAATCCCCCCAAAGCCAATCGGTTTGTAGTTAACAAATGTTCCTTGGTCTTGTAAATTTTTTTCTGTAAATTTTAAGTAAATTGTACTAAAATTTTAAGAACTCCAAAATACTCACAATTTAATATTTTATTAATTTAGACTTCTATTATACATAATAGCATTTATTGTTCCGAAGCAATTAACAAAATAATATATTTTGTTCTTAAAATTGAATTGTTTGGATTACTTAGAGAAGCAACTGGAAAATACTAGAAACTTTGAAGTGTCAAGTTATATCACTTTAGTGAGAAAGTTACTTCAAGCAATTCAAAGTAACCCTTTTTGCATCTCCTATTGGAGATGTTCTAAGGAATCCCTTAACTTACCTTCAATTTGCTCTAATGAAATGAATTTTTAATCACTCAAAATTTTATATATTTTATAGTTTATACTTAATTATTGTAAATAATTATATGCATTGCTTCCATGGACAAAATACTATATATTGATAGTCAATATCGTGGTTTGGACAGAAAGTACATGTAGTAGTTGAGGTGAAATACTTTTAAAAAATGAGAACATAATTGTATTAAAGATATTGTGTTTAAGAGAATTTGAGTTCAAGAACAAATTAGGACATTTTTTTAACTTACTTCTCTAGTAGGATTTTTAAGAAAAAGAAAAGAGTAATGAAATAGATTTTTTGTAAAAGCTAATATTAGTTTATATGTAAATTAAAAATAAATTATATGAGAAAATTTCTATAAATTAACTTATTAATAAACTTATTTCATTTGACTTTTTATTTTCCCACTTAAAAGTTTTTCTGAAAAAGTTTGTATAAACCCTTAGAATAACAAATCAAACAGTAAGCAATAGAACAACTTTACCTCCTTCAATGAATCCTTGCCACTTAACTCTAATCACTCAAAATGCAATGTAATCTCAAACTTTGAGGATTTAAGGATTATTCTTTTTTTGGCATAATATCCTAAACACATAAATTGCACTCCTACTTAGCAAGATTCCATTATAAAGCAAACTAGTAATGAATCACAACCCTTGGTAAAAGACAAAAAAGAAAACTCCTTTGAAAAGTAAAGTGTAATATAACCAAGTGCAAAACTTGATCAAACCATCCCCAAAAGAGAATGATCTTGCTTTAGGGTAACACTTGGCCCAGTCCTATTATTCCTGTCTTGTGAATCAGGATCCTGGTTTACTATAAAATCAGAATTCCCTTTCCATTGGACTACCTATAGGGATACCTTGGGATTGTACAAAATTTAAACCTTATCTTCATTCTTGCAATAGGTACTACCACAAACATGAAATGATATCAACAAAGACACATGTTTTTCAATCAATCAATTAGAATACAGAAGACAAAAGGAAACCTCTGTCTGTGGCCAAAAAGTAAAAAAAGAAATATACATATATGGAAAAACTGTCTGCAAAGCTAGTGTCAAGTATCACCCTTGAGGAAGGACAGACCACATGTATCTTACCCCACAGTTTAACACCCTTTTTCCTTTCTATTGATTTTGGGGTAGCACTTCCATCAATTTCACTATCCTTCTCCCACCCCTTTTGCTTATCCAAATTTGAACAATGTAGTGCAAAACCAATATGGGAAATAAAGAATGAATAGCACAAAATGAGTAGAATCTAGAAAACTTCACTGGCTGAATTGCTAGAGGGGATTCTTTGTCTTTTCTCCACATATGCAGAAGGAAACCATCCTGATCTACCATTGCACTCACCTTCTGACCATCCTGAAGGGCTCACCTGGACAAGCATTTAGAAATTTGGTAAACATGGAGGCTCAAAAATTGAGAATCTGAGTTACCCAAGCAAATTTTGCGATGAAAAATGTTTTGCATGAACCTTTCGCACAACCACAAAATCGCCCTTTGAAAAACTTAGTTCCTTTTCTGATTCAGCACTGAAGGTATGCATTGCCTGCAAGTGATGCACCAAAGAATAGTTGATGAAAAATAATAACTATAGTAATAGTAATGATATTGATAATCTTCATAATAATAATCAAAGGAAAGATTAGCTTTAGGAACATGCAGCGTACTTCCGCCAAGAAGTACATAGTTTTCTCTGAGCCATTCTCAGAAATAGCCACCGGAGGGGCAGATTCTTTCTTCTGTCTATCTGAGACCATCTGAGAAGTCCCAATGAGATTAAACATTATTAATATTCAGAAAAGAAGACAACTCAGAAACAATAACACACTATAAATAAGAACTAATTATTATTATTATTATTATACACTAAAAAGTTCAAGAAATTTGGTTCTCACCTCAGCTTCAATTTCACCAAGAATAGCTGCAACTCTTAAATGGAAAGTCTTTTCTCCTTCAACCTAAATATATAAGCACAATCTTTAAAATAAAATTCTAAAACCATCACAAGTTAGGCATAAATTTATATAATAACTGGCAACCACTGTTATCATACCATGGCAACAAGCCTTTGAAAAGTAAGTCTTTGCTGTTGTGCTTCAACAGCAGCCAATGCAGCTGAAGCTTCTTTACCTAGAACTGCCATGTTTGCTTTCAGCTCCTGCATCCTAGCTTCCGCAGCATGCAGTTTGGCTACCTGTTCAGCAGTTTGAGTTTCCCGAACCCTTATTTGTCTTCTAGCAATCTCTTCCCTCTGATTGAATTTCAAAACCAATGAGTTATAAGATTCAGAAAAAATAAGTAACCACCAAACTCTGAAGTTTGTGTTATAGACAAGAATCATGATCTAAAAAACAGTGCATATGCATTAGAATGTTAGGTAAGCCCAATAGGATGGTTCCTGTTCTGTCAGTTAAGGGAGTTAAGAGTTAGCGATTGTTAATTTGTTAGCATTCTAACAGAATTTCACAGAGACTAGAGGTATTGGATTTCGATGAGATTGATCATGGGGGAGAGATTTGAGGCTCTGAAAATCCTGGCTTGTACACTTGTAGTTATTCTTTCTCTTTCTAAACTGGGTTCATCACCAATCAAGGACTGAAGGAAATTTCACCAAATAAAATCCCATCTTTTATTTCAATCTTTCTCTAATTTCTGAACGTAGCTAACAGACTTGTGTTTTTTATTTTTTTTCGGGAGTCCTATGAGGTTAGGAGTATCATTGACCTTATACTAGTTGTATTATGCCTGGTCCATGATAATAGCAAAACCTGGGGTGAGAGATCAAGTTTCCTATTTCAAATGATCATTGCTTAGATCACACCACAATATTCTGAGTCTCCCTTATTCCAATATTGGAGCAAACCCATCCACCATTACTTTGGGCCAGTTTGCAGAAATTTCTTCATAAGTTTTTCCGTAAGCTAATCTATAGAATTTTTTTTTATATTAACTTCTTCAAAAATTGATTTTTAACTTATGCATAAACTAATTTTAATTTATGGAGGAACTTATTTTATTCTTTCTTCTTATTTTCTTCTCCTAAAAGTGTTTATGTAAAAGTTTGTCCACATATATATACTCTTAACCAATTAGCCCATTCTTGGTTACAGCGCTACTTGACCAAAACTATTTGTATAAATAGGAATAATAGATTAATGTTTTTATTTTAAATGATATCCTCTTAGACCACCTCAAGTTATTCAGAGTCACCCTTTTTCCAGTAATTTCCTCCCTACAGTTTCTCTATAATTTGACATTTTACTTCTCCAGTAGTTGTCTCCTGACTACAGCCACCTGAATCTAATATTCCAATTTTTTCCACCTACTTGTGGTTTCCAGAAGTGAGCTTTCGAGACATTATTGAAGTCCATGTAGGAGATCCAGCAAATTCCAATTGTTGCAATGCTTGAGCCAGTTTTCCTTCCTCCTTTCCATGGATGCTTTTCATATTATGTGGTTTAACTGTTTAAGGAGCTTTTCTCTGCCTTAGTTCAGAGTGTGCATTTATAAAAAGTTTGAGAGCTAAGCTAACTTCAACTTTGCGAGGATTTTTATGTTTTAGGAGACTTGAACCTTAGGAATACCACTCAGTCAAGCTTGTTCTAGTAGTAGTACCCTAGTACTTGGCCTATAATATCAGTATAAATAGGAGTATCATGTTGCCCTCTTGTAATCTCACATCAAAATATCTTCCACGACTAAGTAACAGAAAGTAACTACAAATATACATATTTAACAATATGAAAATGGTAGTCTTCAACTAATTACATAAAACGACAGAAAAATGACAATCTGGGGCCTCAGGAACACGAAAGGAAAATGGAAAAGGTAAAGTTAAATATCTCCCAGCTCCAAGAGCTGTGAGCCCAAGCCATTGTCTAAAAGGATTCCCAAAATGCAAAGTCCCCGCTTCACAAAAGCCATTTTGACACCACTACCCTCCACTCAGCATAACAATCTCCTTTCATATTTGATTCCTATATGTCCTCTATTTCCTTCTAGAATAAACTTTCTGTTATTTGGTCCATGGCTGAATTGATCCAACATGCGGCTCGTGACCTCTTTGGGATCACCTTTCTCAAACTCTATCAACATCTTTATCACATAACAACTATTGAGAATCTTTCAATATATATAATTTCACATATATTGTTTCTGCCTTCCTGGTTTATATCACATCAAACATGATACAAATTCAAAACTTCACCTTTCACTCCATTTCATAAATGAGATTCAGAAATCAAATTACAATTAAGTTACTGGTTGATCCAAGAGAAGACATTGCTGATTCATTCTAAACTTTGACTTACCTGTGCCTCTGCTTCTTGTCTCATTCGACTATACCGTTGAGCAAGATGGCGCGCATCCTCCAAAGGTGCACCATTGATCATCTGCCTCAAAGGATCTAATACCTGGAAAATGAAATCATTGGATTCATGTTTCTCACCTTATAATACTTAAAGATAATGTGAACATTGTGAATGATAAATTAAATTGACCTTCCTTGAGGATTCCAAATGTCACCTAGACCTCCTCTGTGGTATCAGAACATACACATATTCCTTACATTGAATTTTCAGCTGTTTTTAAGGGTGTCAAAAGTTGCACATGTTTGATAACAAATAAAATTTGGAACTATTATGTTCTGAGAGTTGGAGGTCAATCCAATATTTTATAAACTTAAGGGATATCGATATCATTTACTCTATCATCACATATTTTTCACTAAGCAAATTGACAATTCTATCTCCTAAACTAGCTGCAATAGCACGACAAAAATTGATACTCGGATAATCTAGACATCCAGATCAGTGTATTTTAAACATTAGGGTGAAATACAAAGTAACAATGACCCTCATGTATATCATACACAAAAAAACAGCAGAATATGGGTATTTAGGAGTTAGAATAGCAAAAATGAGGTCAGAAAACAATATACACTGAAAATGATAGTTAAAAATGTAAAAGGAAATTCTACACTCCTTTGTATGTTATTGATAAAATCCTTTCACTGATTCATATTTTAAGCATCAATTCCTTATCTATCATCTTTTTAACCAACTAATTATTCAACAACCATTCACTTGACAATTGGTAAACAAAATTTGGTCATTTTGGGACTTCATCTTGTTTTATGTTCCAGTAGACACTTCAATATGATTATTGTACCATTAAAAACAGCATGGCGGGGATCACTTATGAAAAATGTCCAAGATTTAAGGACTCACATTTTTCTTTAATGGAGAAAAAAAAATGATTTAATGGGAGAAAAGGCAAAAAGAGAGGATATGAACACTTGTACACAGCTAGGAACACTCACAAATTTAAATGTGGCTAGAAGATAAAACTAATAGTCTAATAGATTCTCTCATTTTGAACTTGCGTTAAAACTTCTATACGTGCAATCAACATATGACAAGTCCACCTGGGTAGATAAAAGCCGATTTAACTCTTCGTGCTCCTTTTCTACATGCTTGCGGGCATCACCATATACAGATGCAGCCTTAGCTAATATGTTCTCACTGTTGTTCTCTGCTCCATATTTACAGCAATCCTCAGAAAGTTTTGTTCCTGTCTAGCATGAGTATTGTTTATGAGGATTCAATCAGATCATAAGTCGATAAACAAAATTTCTATGTGCTTCGAATTCCTGAACATGTGCTATCATTACTCATCAAAGTATACTGAATTTGCAAGAAAAAAAGAAACAAAAATCAACTTCCACCTGTTTCAATATGCTTGTAACCTATAGCTGTAAACGTTTCTGCTGCCTTAACAATTTCTTTCTGGAAATCCTGGATCAGAAAGTAGTTTTGTGCATATCAATAAAAAGAACCATAATGGAAGTACAAATCATTGAAGATAAATTTATTTTACCCAAATGTTATATGACAACTGCTACAACTGTTATTGAAAAAGGCACATTCATGCTTATCCCCACCCCCAGTTAATTAATATGTTCCTCATCTCTCACTACCTCACTCAAAGTAAATATGATAGAAACAGCTCCCATAACTAGCATGTATTCCAAGAGATATTAGGTCAACTGTAGGGTATCAATGTTTTGGGGTAATGACAGCAGCAACAAGAAAACCATTCAGGATAAGTACCCACACCAATCTTTTTTTGAAAACCCTTTCACAGACTGCAGAGACAAGCTTGATAAGAAATGGAATTAGAAGTTATTACAAAAATCTAAATAAAAAAATGTGAGAGCATAAATCTGACAGCCACAATACCGTCACTCTATGCATGCATGGACATTGAATAAACTTCCTTAATATACATATAACATACTATATTGAGTTTATGAACTAGGAAATTCTTTCCTGCTCAAACAAACAATTAATCTAAACATGAGGAGAAAATGCATACCTTCCCTGAACGGGTGGCCCTATACAGCTTTTCCAGCTGTTGATGTCTCTGCATTTCGACCTCATCAATGACCACAACATCTGAGCTCTCATAACCACTACTGCTGAACTGCTTTATTACAGCCTGAGTAACAAGTACATTCGTAAAGATCACAAACGGGAAATTGGAAAAAAAGAAGTACTATTACCCTATAACTCTGAAATGTGAGTCTAAACGACAAAAACAATGTGGTTGATCCACGAGAATGTGCCAAACGCAACCAGAAAAACAATAATCCAGCACCTTACTAAAGTAAACGAGTATCTATCTGAACCTAAACTTCACTCAGAAAGCCGTTAGTCAACAACCCCATTTTCACTTGCATTTCAGAACATCTAAGGAATAATTAAAACGTCAAAATTGATAACCAAATTCCACAAATTTGGGGTACCCAGAAGCTAATTTGAGAAAAAAATCACCGCAGTTGAAGTGAAAACACAGAAAAAGACAAACTTGAAGGAATGGGGAGCGAAACCTGTTGCTGTTTGGCAACTTGCTCTCTGAGCTTGCTGGCTTGTTTCCTCAAAGCATCCATGGCGGATAGTTTGTGGTATGCTCTCTATTCTTAATTCTGAAAATCAAAGGTAACAATCAAAGTACCAAATCAGATCCAAATCAAATGTTTTCTGAGAACCCCAGCTCAACCCACTCAGTCAACTAGAATTATGTCCCTCATTGCCTCTCTTTTTCTAAAATATTATTTTCTTTCTTCAGTTTTTGCTAATATCCGATTTAGTCCCTTGCATTTTAAAAATTCCATTTCGATATTTTAACTTGTTGAAAGGATCTAATTTCAGGGAAACTATTCTAAGTGGTGAAATTTTATATGAAAATCATTACATTTTGAAACGTTATCGTAAGTAAGTTTTCAAAATGAAAAAGTTATGTTTCAATTATTTTAGTTTCAATTATTTTAGTTTCATTTATTGATTTTTGTAAATTTTGGAAGAAGTTGTATCTATATATATAAAAAAAAATATTTTTCTTTTTTTATAAAAGTCATATTAGATTTGAGTACTCCTTCTACTTTCTAATTTTTGTTTTACAGAGCTTGTTTTAGATATGACGACTTCTAATTTTTCTTATAATTCAGAATAAGATTTATCATTTACAATAAAGGCTTGCCGATAAAAAAAAAATTACAATAAAGGCATAAAGATTTGCTTTATATAAACATTTAAATCTGATGAAGAAGAAAAATATTTTCTTCATTAATTAGCAATGAGATTTCATAAACTAAACTTAAAAAGATTATTTCAATCTTGACAGAAGATGACTGACATAAATTGCCTATCAGGAATTATCAGAAGAAAAAAAAAAAAAAAATCTCCTTCCTACTCTTCCAAAAAGGTCCATGTATATCACAATTCAACTATTGTACTTTAAAATATTTAAATATCTAAATATCATGAACCAAAAAACGAGCCAATATGATAAGGAACTGATGAATTTTTTTGAGCCTGAAACATAGATGCTTATATTTTAGGAGCAGTTTCATGATAATTCAATCTTACTTTTTCAATAAGTAACCAAGATTTAAAGCATAATACTTTTTTTAACCCAACACTTAAGAAATCCATGATTAAAACTTGTATGACTGTGAGGAATTTTTTAGATGAATGTCCTTTTGAAAAGTTTATCAAAAAAAGTGATTGAGGAGAAAACATTATAAATTGGTATTATGATTTCTCTTAGTATAATCTTTTTCAGGGATAAACCAGTAAATTGGTGGGCATGTGGGAATTTGAGTAATCTAAATAGTAATAAGGGCAAAAAGATCATTTTCAATATAAAATAGGTGAAAAGTAAATGATGAACAACTTCTTAATGAAATCACTACACAACAAAATGAGATAGATATATATTAGGTAGAATTCTTTCCACTATCACTTTAGGATTTTAAGGTTATGCATGCTTAACTTGAATAATTTTGAGGGGAGTGATACCTGCAAATAATAAGGACATAATATACTTCTAAACTTATGTTGGTTTGTATATTATAAAAGTAATATATTATCCTAACATAAAGTATTTATCATTAATACTAATTAGATATTAGTTATTTTTTATAAAAATCACCACAACTCCCCAATTTACTCAAAGAAGTATCAACTTAATACTAATTGAATATATCAATTTAAGAAGGTCTTAATGAGACAAACTTCATGAAAATGTACAGAGGCTTGGGACGAACACAAAAGAAAAATTAAAACATGTTGTAAAAGAAAATAGAAAAAGGTAATGGTCGGATTTACGTATTGGCAAAATTCATTTTTACGATAATAAGAAAAAAAAAACAAATATAAACTACCTATAGAAGTTTTAATTCTATTTTAAATTTTGTTAATGGTTAAGATAACTTAACACAATCCTTACTAATTATCACATTATTAAAGAAAAAATTAATGAGTATTAATAGAGCACAAATAAAATTAACAAAATAAAAATTACTATACTAAAATTATAATTTTTTTATAGTACTAAATAATACTTATTACATTGAAATAAAAAATTATAAAGGGAGTGAGATGGAATGAACACATTAAAGAAAGATGTATAAAAAGTTAGTTACTCAAAAAAATTTCTAAGACAAAAATTGATATAAAAAGATAAATGTTTAGTAATCTCAAGACACTTAGAACTTCTAGAAATTAATTGTGTTAATTAACTAAATTTAAGTTTATACAAGAAGAAAAACCTTATTTACAAAGAAAAAGGTTAGACCACAATACACATAAGAAGTAATGTGAATACAAACTTAATGATTATAAAATGTGAAAATTAACTTAATGATCACACTAATATTAAAATGAAAGTAATGAATTCATATGATTCACTATTAAACATCCCACGCAAGTGATGTTAACATGGTGAAGAAATTATGACCTTTAAATGCGTTTGAAAGTAATATAGTGAGAGGAAATTACAACTTCTATATGTTTTGAAAATCACATGGGGAGAAGTTATAACCCTCACATATTATCTTTTATTTGTTCAAGATATTTGATTTTAGAAAATTTTAGAATATTCTTAAATTTAGTATCGATGAATCTCTTCAAATTTTCAAATTATTTTTTTTTTCTCAATTTTAGTTTCTATTATTATTCTTAATATCTCTTTTATAAATCTCTCTTACATTTTTTTTCTTTATTTATTTCTCTTATTTTCTTTAATGGTATTCTTTGTAGAAATTTATTGAAAAGTTTCATTCTTCAGAGAGTCTTCTTTTTGACTTTTGTTCTTTTATTAATTTTTAATAAAAATAAATACAAGTTTTATAAAATAAATACTTTTTAAAAGGTATATGAGCCTTTTAATCTTAAAAGTATAACACAGTGTTAATTTAATTCCTAAAAGATAAACTTGTGGTCTTAAATATTTAATTTTAGGGATTCTCGAATATTCTTGAACTTAATATCCTGACACTTTTAGAATTTACAAGTTATTTTATTTCTTAATCTTGTCATTTAATATTCTTAATATTCCTTTTATAAGTCTTTTTTAAAATTAATTTTTTATTTATTGTTCTTGTTTTATTTAATTATATCCCTGTAGAGATTTCTTAAGAAGTTTTATTCTAATGAAAGTCTTATCTTCCTAATTTACTTTCCTTTATTAGTTTCTAATAAAAATTAATACAAGTTTCACAAAATAAATATTTTTTAAAAGGTATATCACGCTTTTAGCCTTGAACTTATAAATCACAGTTAATTTAATTCCTAAAAGATAAACATTTTATTTAATTATTGAATGTATAGAAAATGTAACAATTATATATCTTTTAAAATTTTAAACGTATAAGGTATACAAGGTACGATGTATATACAAACGTTTTCTTACAATGTTAAACGTTTTCTTACAATATTTAAACGTTTTCTTACAGTATTTTGTATAACCTAGTATACTAGAAACGTTTTCTTGTGATTGTTGCATTTTTATTATTATTAAACGTTTTAGAAGTTTTTTTCTGTTTGTCCTCATAAGTCTTGTTCATGAATTTTAATGAATTAAATTCAAACAACCGATCAGAAAAAGATACCAAAAGAGATGATTTGTGATTTATGTTTTGTTGCCGCAAAAACCAATTTGAAAGTTTGAAACTTTCTTGGTGGGTAGTTCCACAGTTTGAACTTTGAAGCTTGAACATGACATGACATCCTTCTCACAAGCCCAATAATTCTCTTTGCTGTCTCACTCCATTGGACTATATATTCAGAGCGGAAGTGAAACATAGTTCTTAACCGTTAACTTTCACTCTCTGTAGATTTGGTTTGTGTGTGATAGCTTTATCGTCCCCACTGAATAGTGAGGGGAAGCATAGCATCCCACCATCCTATTTCACTCTCCCAATCATGCCTTCAGGTGCTAAGAAGAGAAAAGCGGCAAGGAAAAGGAAGGAAAAGCAAAACAAGATCAATCCATCAACCAACAACCCCCAAGGTACCCTTTTTACTTCATGTGCTTCTTGCAATTAATCATAGATGGCCCTTTTCAGTTGTATCTCATATCTGTTTTTGGGCTTTTTGTTCTATTTGGGTAGATGGGGTTGTGTTAATTATTCTTGTTTTGTTTCACTTTCATTGGGATTTTCAAAAATTGTTGGGAATGTGCAGCTGTGATTGGTTGTGGCTGGGTTTGTTCAGTAGGGTGCATGGGTTTTTTGTTAATTTGGTATTAATTGATAATAGTTTGATTGATTGTGCGACAAAAATGTTAGGAAATGGTGTTTTGAAGTCAATAGAAGAGGAAGGAAGTAATGGTGGTGAGGGTAAGGTTCCTGCATATAACGGACATGGTGACCAGCATAATCCATTCAAAGATGGAAGTGAAGAACTGGAATCTGCTGCTCAGCCGCATGCTTCTGATGTTGAGTCCTTGAAAGTAGTCTCTAGTGATGTCAAGATTGACCAAGAGTTAGGAGGAAAGGAAGATTGTGTTGTTTTGGTGGAGAGAAGTTTGAAGTCTGAGGAGAGTTTTGAGGGCAAAAATATAAGTTTTGAGCACAATGAGACTGCCAAGGAATCATATTTTGAGAATGGGAATGCAAGCGATACTTCAAAGGGTGAATCCCTCTCCGAGAAGAACTCGGACAATGGGAATTGTGTTTCAGTCAAAGAGGCAATTGTTTGTCATGTGTTTGTTAAGTCCAATGATTCTGTGTCTGAGGGAGAAAACAATGATAGTGGAAGTGTAGTACTAGAGAAGTCAGTAGTCCATCCTGAAGAAGTGACCAATCTCTCTATGAAGATAAATGAGGATAAGGTGTCTCCATTAACCAATGAGAATGTGACAACATTAAGTATGGGGGAGCCTAAGCCAAAGGAATGTGATGGTAAAATTTTAACTCCAGTGTCTGCTAGTCCTTTCACTAAATTTACCAATGGTGCAGAACATATTAAGGGTTGTGAGCTCGCAGAAAGTTACAATAATCAGGTTTTACATTTTCTCATATCTACATTACAAGTTTTTCATCACACAATATTTGTAAATTTTTTGTTTGGAAGTGATTTTAAATATATTTTTCTTTGCTGCATTAATATGCAGCCTCATGCAGCATTGGCTCCAAATGTGGTGAAAAAGACCTCATGGTTGAGTTGCTGTGGATTGTTTGAAGTTCTCTCAAGTTCAAATAGATAATTTCAGGTTTTCCCTTTGAAATTATTTTAGCATGTAAGATCATGTTTTTGTGGACTATCTTTCAACTTAAAGGAGTGTATTTACAGAGATAGAAAAGCTCCCTCTTGTGTGCTTGCTTGTGGCTGTTTTAAGTGCTTATCCGGTTGTATTGTTTCTAATTGGTTTGGATATTTGTGTTTTGTGAATTTTAAATTAGAGGGAAGTTTAGTATGTTTTCTTTATTCACTAATTGTTTCTTGTTTGTCTTTTTGGTGAATGCGAGGAGTCATAGGTCTTTGGACCAATTTTTAGATACTAGCTTTAATGGTTTTGATACAAAGATGCTAAATTTTGGTGACTATCAATCCATGTTATTATTTGGTGCATTTGGGAGCACAAAGATAATATTTTATATGAGAAATGCTTGACTGAGCAGCTGTTTTAGAATGTGATTAGGAAATTTGCTTCTATTTGGTTTTAAACACATGGTCCTTTAAGACGGTTTCTCCAACATACACAGAGTGATTGGGTAACTTTGCTCCATTGGTGACTTGTTTTATTCTTTGTTATTCATTTTCCAATTCTTTGTCGTGAAGAATCTCTTATCCTCTAATTGTCTTATATAACTTTACTTTCTTCATCTGATTTTCTTTTTTTATTGTTGATGACACTGTCTTGCTCGTGAGATTCATCTAGAACTAAGTGTCTGCTTATCATTCTGAAGCTCGTTCTTTGTTGTTATTAAGTTCTACTTAGTCTGAGCATTCAAGATGTAGTTCTTAGTTCTATGTGTTGTATCAATTCATTTTTAAGTTGTGCTATTCTTTTTGATAATGTTTATTTTGGGGAGTATTGTAGTAGAATATCGCTTTATCAGTATACATTCTAAACTGCAAATCAACTTTTCTTGCAGAAATACAAGCGAGAGTATCTCAACTGATGGGTCAAAGATGTGAAGATTTAGAAGGATTTTGTCTGAAATTTTGGCATGTGTTGATATAGGTGATCTCCTTCTTTAAGATTTTCTAAAATATAGCAGGCAACCAGGCCAAACTGTATAATCCATACAACGTTTGTTTACATTACAGTGGATGTTGGTTTGTAGCAACAATGACAATCTTTCAATATGTGTCTGTTAATTTTGCGTTATTGAATTATTTTCTTAGTACTGTTTATTTCATCCTTTCTAGAAATGTAGAGCAGCAGTAGCTAAATTCACATTGAATGCACCAAGAATCAACATTCTTCATCTTCTAACATATGGTGCAATTACATCTCTGTTGTGTCCTTGTTCAAGAAATGGTCGAAAATGGGTCTACTCTTTTTACTTAAATATAAAAAACGTGTTATATAGAAAGCTTTAATCATACCATAAAGTTATCTTACCAATATATATATATATATATTATATTATATTACATTACAGTTTATAGTTATTCAAAAATACATTAAGAATATATTATACAGTTGATATGGATTTCTTCCCCCAATAATAAAAGGGCCTTTTGCTGTTGCACCCCCGTAATTGCTAACTGCACCCCATACTAAGAGTTAAAAAACTAAAATACCCTTCCTCGCTGTACTATGCTCCTGTTGCCACTGTCACAGTTGCCGCTGCATCTCCCACTACACCTCCGTTTTCCATTGTCACTGTACTTTTGGAGAGGAAGAAGAAGAAGAGAGTTGTTATGAGAATTTTGTTTTAGAAGGTATTATATATATTTTGGGAAACTTGTTTTAGAAATTTGAGAGTTTGTTCAAAAAGTTTATTTAAAAAAGTATTTCATATGATCTGAAAAGTTTGTTCAAGAAATCCTGTTCTAGAATGCATTGCATGTATTCAAAATAGCTTGTCCTGTAAATTTTGTTTTGGAAATCATGTTTGAGAAATTCTGGAAAGCTTGTTTTGGAATATTTTTAAAATAGGCATTCTAGAAGTCACATTTATAAAGAGTAAAATAGTCATTTAAAAATTAATGGTGTAATTAGAAATTATGGAGGTACAGGAAAAAAGCCCAATGAAAGTAATATTAGAGTTATGGGCTATTTATAAGCCTAATATCACTTAAAAGTTGTTCAGCTTTTTCTTCCTACACCCTCTTAATTTTACCTGCACCCTTATAATTTTGTCCTTGTAAGTTTTATTTGAAAGCCATGAGCTCCATGGAAAACTTTGTTGCTGTTGTTGGCTGAAGTTTAGTAGTGGAGGAAGGGAATAGTAATCGTGACGTGTAGTGGAGCTAGTGGTGTTGTTTAGAAGTAATTATAGGTGGTTTCCGGTAGTTTTTCTTAGTAATATTGGTTGAAATGGTGAAAATGTCATTTCCAAAATTCAGAGTTTGAAAAGAGAGTTCTAGAATAAGCATTCTGGAACGTGTTTGTGAAACACAATGTCTTCCAAAATAAAGTTTTTGAAATTATAGGGGGATATTTTGAAAAATATAATCCAAAATAGTTTGCAGTGTTTGACATTGTATTCTGAAACCATTTTTCTAGAACAGTACGAAGTAAATTTTGGAAAGCCATTATGCGTTATGGAATTAGAAGTTTTAAAGATTTCTGAAATTGTTAATCTGGAAGGTTGTGGTACTATGTGTTCTAGAAAGTGATTTTGGAATACAATAAATGAATTTCCAAAAATGAAATTCAGAATAGTATAAACTCCAGAAATATAATTTAAAAAGTGTAATTTTCATTTAGGAAACATATTCTAGAATAGAAAATTATAATTCTGGAATTTATTTTTTCTATTTCAGAATTGACTTTCCAAAATATTTTTAGTTGTGATTTTTTTTATTACATGAACTGAATTTTTATAGAATATATAAAGGGTTTTATGTGAGGATATCGTTGGGCTGCTAATCATTGCTGGTACCAAAATGACAACTTTACGCTAATTGTTACAGAAGTTTATCAGGTTTGCCATCATCATTAGCTTAGATTTAATCAAGATTATGAGGTTTGCAAGCCATGATTGTTGCTTAGATTTAATCAAGCTTAGGAGGTTTCTCATGCCATGATCAATGATTAGTCAGAGGAAAAAAAAAAAGAAAAAGTATTGATTTATGTTCTCCTTTTTATTGCTCTTATAAATGATGTATTATAGATTCATACAAATTCCAATCATTCAAACCACACTCCGATGCTAATTCTCCTTTGACATTTAAAGGGGACAGAAAAAGAAAGAGAGGGAGAGAAAAAAAAAATACAAGCACACCAATACAAAGCCTTCATGCCAAAAAAATAAATAAAAACCCACCACCACCACCATATTCCCTCAACCTTCAGGTTTATCTTCTGTGTGCAGAAGCACCGTGAATAGCAAGTATGTAGAAAAGCTGTGTAGCTGAAAGTATAATTATAAAAGACTCCATTGTTTTCTGCAACATTGGACATTCTGTCAGATGAAATATACTAACAAGAATGTTATTAAGAAAGTAAATTAATGTTCCTGTCTTACCAGACGTGCATTTCTGACACGAAGCCCAATCTCTTTCCAGGCAAAGCTGCATAAATTTAGTTCAGGCTAGATAAGTAAAACAATACTGCATAATTAGTTTCTGGGAATGTGTGAAGAATAGAGAAAAGATTATTACCCCATGGCCAGGAGTGTGAGAGTCCAAGCCATGGTAGCAACTGAAGCTGCAGATGGCAAGCTCTCAGCAGTCCATGACCGGATATGACTGATTCCTGATATTGCTGATGCAGCACCAACCACTCCAGCAAGCAAAGCAAATGTTACAAAGAATCCAGTGGAAGCATTTCCCATTGGGAAGAATAAGGGTGAAAAGTGTGCTGGCAGTTTTAATTCTGGACCTGCATAATAGTGTCATAACAACATAAGCATGCTGAAGAAACACAGAATGGTTGGTTGGTTGGTTACATTTGAGGAAACATAGGGACATCATAAGTTTTCTCACCTATAATAAAACCATGATCTATTGCTCTGTTCATGGCCCATCCACCAATGCCCAAAACTATGGCATACATGCAGAAGTTCAACCCCAGAAGAAGGGTGGCAATGGGCTTCATTTGGTCATTAGCCATGTTTTCTAGAGAAGGGAAAAGCTGCTGGGAACAAGAAAAGTGTTATGGGATTTAAGGAACCTTAAAAGTAGTGAAGGAAAGGTTGTAATCCAAGGAGCAGGAGATGCATATGTTTTGTGCAAATGAGAGTTCTTATAAATATGTGAAATGGATAAAACCAGAAGTTTGGGGTTTTTTTCTTGACAAGGCTGCTAGTTAGCTCAAAAGCTCCATGCAGGCCTGTAAAGATGATGCTTCACAATCACACTTCATATCAAAATATGACTGATTCTTCCTTGCCTCTTACTTTTAAGGTTTGTTTAACTGTAATACCTTCTCAACAGGCAACTTCTTAACAGTTGTCTGTAGTTTGTTCTGTGAGGCTAGTCATATTCTTTGCCACTCCTTCACTCTTCTCATTCACAACACTGGCCCCATTCCCAGTTAAAAAAATCTTGCACTGTTTCTAATGAACTTAATTATAGTGCCCAAGTATTTATTATTTAGTTTTATAAGATAGAATACTTGTTTGCTTTCATTGAAAAAGTTGTTACTATCCCAAGAAAAAGAAATCAGAATAAGAAAATTAAGTTAAGGAACTTCTAAAAGCTAGTTGAAAAAAGTATACTTACTGTTTAATACACAATGAGACAATTGCATAAGTGTCATATATCATATAATTTTGATAGTAATAAATTAAATTATAATATCGGTAGCGTTCAAAACACACTTCGTTATAAAAACTATTCAAGTTTATATATGTTATATATAACATGATAATATGTTAGTATTAATGTGGTTTGATTTCAAATATATTCTAAGCCATCCATTATTACGAGATACAATTTTAAGTATATATTAAAATAACTAAATTTAACACTGAAATAGAATCCAAGTTACAGTACGAAAGAAAAAAATGAAACTTTTTCGGAGATCTAATGGTCGACCTAGAGTCTCTTGAACGTCTTGATCCTCGAGTTCTCTTAATTCTGTAATTTTTCAATATATATTTTTACCTTTAATGAGCAAAAGAACATGCTGCTGATCTTTAAAGCTCCACGTTCAAGATATTATTGGGGTATGTTTCATTATTCTTTATAAGATAGCACTCCAAAAAAATTACGTTTATCAAGATTTCTTAAAAGTTCGTTCAGACCCTTCGAACCATGCGTGGAAATTAACTTATTTTGAGAAAAATAATGTATTTTACAGTTTTCTGAAAGCAATAAAAAAGGATTATTTCTAAAAAAAAAAGGTTAAATGCTCAAAATGACAGGATCAAATCCAAGCATAGGGACTTCAAGCATGGACCACCTTACCAAGATAACAAGGTTAGAACAGCACGGAGTCGATTTCCGTTAGGAAACCAGGAAGACATAGTGTATTAAAGGGAAATATTTATCACACTCAGATCAGATTATAGATTTTGTTATTAAAAAGAAATAACCAATGTGTGAATGATATAAATTATTCATCAGCTCAGAGTCTCATTCCTCTTTTTCATCATAATGGTTCTGGATAAATAGCTACGAAACAAATTTTCATTCAGAAGAAACAGTCGCCAACGTACAATCTTCTGGGTTGGTAATTACCAATAATGAAGGATAAATAAAAAGCAAGCTTCAATATAGTTGCCCCTTCTCTGCAGTAGTACAGTGGCATGTTCCATGCATGCAAAGATTACACTGCAAAGTATTATGTCTGATAAACCTCAGGAAGCTGAAGACCAACACTTGAAGCAGATTTTGCAAGAGTCCTTTTCACTTCATCTGATCTATCCACAGCAATATTGTATGAAAAAAGTAAATCCTGCAAAAATTGTCCACAGTGATGCATGGTCAAAGAGACAAACAAATATAACACAGTTTTTCGGTATATATATATATATATATTGCAGGCATAGAATGAGACAAAACAAAATGATATCAATAATAAGACAATCTCCATTCGATTTCTCCTGGCTCAGACACGCGTTGGTGTTGTTGATCACTGGTAAAAAAACACATCCTCTTCCGCGTCTCTTATTTTCGTTTAATAATTTACATGCCTTAACTAAAGCTGTTGAGGGTTGACACATCAAGTTTTTAACATAACAAGTTCATGTAAATATCATTTGACAAATAATAACTGTTCAATCAAACTTCTTACCCACATGCATAAATAAACGAGTATTTAAACTTTAACGGAAATGCAACAGAAAGGAATAATACCTTCTGATGGTGTACACTGTTAAGAAGAAAAGTATAATCACGAGCAATTTTTATTTTCTGTTGGACAGCCGCACCATCAGACAAAGTTTGGTTGTTACGGAACTCTGAGGTTACAAATTCTAAAAAATGACTCTTGTGCTCTTCATTCCCAATATGTTTCTTGACCGCCTTGAGAAGATGGCGATAAATCTTAGCTGTTTGGAAGGCGTCGGATCTCATTTGTTTCTATAAGTATCCACAGTATACTTTCCTGCACAGGATGGCATATTTTAGATGCATACAACTTTAGGAATCTCAGTTAGCAGAAAAAGTAAAAATGAAAACTAAATGAGGACAGGATGGTGTAAGGTATAACAGAAAGAAATAGGACTGGAGAAAAGAAGGATTACAACAGAAAGAGGAGTATAAAATTTCACGCGAACAAAGAAACAAAGAAACGATAAAGAAAGTTGTATGGAACGAAGATCTTCAATCCTTTTCATATTTCTCTCCAAGACTGACAAAATAAAAGTACAAAATGGGATCAACCTCAGGGTTTGGTAAAGTTACTAATTCCAAATAACAGGGAATATCAATAGGAGGCGAAACATTAATTTCATGCTACAGCAATTTTCTTCCTTAGAAAATCCCAGAAGACATGCAGAAAATAAGTTTATCCTATATTGATGTATAACAATTCTATTACGACATACACTTAAACAGATTTTACAAATGATGTAACCAGTTCAAAACAACTTGACTTACTATGCTAAAGGGAAGCTGTGATATTTCAAATTTGAAGTCAATTCCATCAACCATTGAATAGTGGAAATACTTTGAATGAATCCATGATCATTCTAAAGAAAATCATAAACTATAGGCTCGAATATGCAGCTAGCATGTTTTCCAGATTCTTGCTCTGCCAACGGCGTCACAATACATCTGCGAAATGTCGCAATAAGAGGCCACTAAATTCTTTAAAAGAAAAAAAAAAATCTATGTGTGAATTTCAATGATGCATTTTAAAATCTAGACAATTCATTTGCTTCACTTGAATTCCCTTCAGTTGCAAAATGTGTTTGTCTGAATAGAGAAATTAAATTCCCCTAATTCACAAAATCCCTATTTGGATAAAGTAATTGATCTCCTTCAAAAACGACGATAATTTTGATATATTGTTTAACTTTAGATGCTATATATACCGTGTCATGTAATATATGTAGTCTAATAAACTACCAATAACAATAGCAGGAGGCATCTCCAAAGAAATTGCTGTAAATATTTTTATAAATAAAATTGAAAATTGGACCTCCTAAATCGCAATCTGTGGTCATCATCGTTTTTAGAACACACATCAAACAGTTTGTGGGCAAAACGAAATACACTGAAAAAGTGCCATGTAACAAAATGTAAAGCATAACGGAAAGGACAAACAAATGAGGAACTAAACGAGTTGGTATGTTACATTATACAAGGAAATTTCCAACGAGATAGATTGAACAAACCTAGAACAGGAAAATAAATAAAATACATATATAAAACTCAGACCCAAGAACACCAGTACGATCGTAGTGGTGAACGGTTATCAAAGGTAAAAAAAAAAAAATGATGAATAAGAGATATACAAAACGAGGAATAACACGTAACAAACAACGAAATACCCATATTTAGCAGCTATGAAAATGCAGGAGGTAAATTGAAGTAATGATATTTGAAGAGTGAAATAGAAGCAGTGTTGCTTACTTCCTTTTCTTCTGCCTGAGGATGGAAGATGCTGAAATCAAAGCGTTTTTCGTCGCAAGCAAAAGGTGTCTTGGCCTCTGCTAAGGCTTTTCTGTTAAAAAAATTGCTATTTCTTTCGGCACCCATAGTTTAATTATACACCTAAATAGGTTTAAAGAAAAAGTTGAAATTATCTATGTACTGAAATTTGTACAATATGTGATACATATTTTTGAATTCTTAAAACTAAATGTAATTCCGAATACACAATATTGAATATATTTATAGATTATGCAATATACAATCTAAATTTATTCCACATACACATTCCAAATGAAAAATTACAAATATATTTTAAATTATATAATAAAAGGATATATTTTAGACTCTACCATTTAGAACTATATTTCTCATTATACATCTATAATATTTTTTTATTAAAAATTTATTTTAAATTATATAATTTAAAATATATCTTTATTAAAAATATATTTTATATTGTGTAATAAGAAATACATTTTACGTTTAAAAATACAATTTTAGATTTGAAATATCTTTTCAAAAATTTGGTCTTGGGATAATTTGTAATTTGAACACTCCATGAAGGTGTATGAACTCCTAGAGAGTCAACATTGCATTTGAGTAAAAGTTATGAGATCTTATACAATGAGGGAGGCTTTATAAAATTTTTGGATTTGAGTAAATATTATCGTCAAATCTTTCAAATGATGTGACAAAGTAAAACCCATAAAAAATAAAATAAACCAATATCTTATATGATGACCTTATAATAGAGACCACCTAACAAATCTAATTTAACATGATAATCAAGTGATACATCAATTATCACCTATCATACCAAGTTGAAGACAATATGAGAATTAACTTATCATTAATCAATAAGAAAAACAATAATGACAAATTTTATTTTATGTAATAACTTTTAATTCTAACTCGATTAAAAAACGACATATTTTTAAGATATTGGGAAGGATATTCAACCAATTTACATTAAAATTTTGTATGGAGTTAATTAGTTAAAAAAATTATCATAGATAGAATAATTATAGAAATCAATAAATGTATTATACACAAAATTGGTCAATCTTTTACATAGTCATAGCATGTATTATTTACTTTAAAAAGTATTGACTAATTAATAAAACGTAACATAACTTGTTATAATGCCAGCACTACATTTTAAAGAAAAAGATGAGTATTTTAACTAAGGATTGTATAATTTTATTAAAATAAAGAGATAAAATGTAATCAAATATCTCTCATGAGAATGGAAATCTAGTCATATATGAATTTGTGCTTAATATGTTAGATCATAAATAGTTTTACTTAGTTAGCTTCTATCTTATTTGCAAATATATTTTTTCGAAAGATAAGATTTCATTTACTGTTTGTGTAAAATTTTTAAATAAGTATATATATATATATATATATATATATATATATATATATATATATATATATATATATATATATATATATATATGTTTTCATTACTCATTTTTTTATGTTAATTTATTGAATTGTCACATTATTTTCCATGTATATTATGGAAATGTGAAATATATTTTTCTTCAATGTTTTGTGTATAAATATTTGAAAATATAAAATTAAACAAAAGTACTCTAATACACTTTTGGTTTTTAGCAAGTTCTAAACTAGTTGAAAATTTTTAATTACATGTTTAAATTAAAAAGGGGTTAGTTATCAATTTTACCTTCCCTTTATCACATTCTTAAAAAAATTGGCTCTAACTATTTTTTTATGCATTTTATCCCTTATTTTTTATGCATTTTAGTAATTGACCATCAATTTCATAAATTCATTCCTAACGTGATAATGTTGACAACGCAACACTAATTTGGATCCATGACATTTTAAGGATAATTTTTAGATTAGACAATTTTCATGAAATTATATCATGATAATTTAGCAAAGAAAAATAATGTAAAGTCTTAAGAGTGTTTCCCTCAGCATAAAATTTGTTCAATGGAAGTCAAATCTTTAACATAGACTTTCTTTATTTACAATAATAATAAGATATATATTATATTAATATCTAAGATATTTTCTTATAATCATGTTGATTATCGTTTTTGTCAATAACTAATTTCCATTATCTTGAAATTTTACTCAAAAGAATAAACTCAGTACTACACTTGTTGATTACTTGTTAATTTTATTACATTCTAATAAAATTATCTATTCATGCGATTTAACATATTGTTATTATATAGTCGCACATTGTGATAGTGGGCTTATCAGCCCAGTTCCTGGACTAATACTTAGAATCCGTCACGAGAAAAGCCCAAAACGTTGAAAGCGGAAGATCTAAAATTCTGTTTGGCTGAAGACTTTTATTTATATACAAATTGATGCAAGAGTTTTTAGTTTTTACAAAACAATTTTTATATATTTAAATTATAAAAAATTCCACAGTGCCACTTGTAAATCATAGCTCCAGTGGGAAGCAGGCCTATAATAATTGTTCTATTGGAGGACAGCCCATGTCTAAGGCTGACGGTCAACGAGGCCTGTATTTCTTTTAGCACCTCCATTCCTTCTTCTTATATTTATATTATTTGACAAAAGTTCAAATTATCCATGCTTTGGAAACAGGATTGCATAATCCAGAAATCTCTTTTGATTGTGATATCTAAAATTGAAAAATGTATCTTAGATGGGTTGGCCCACTCTATTAACATTACAATTGGGGTTGTTGTTCTATGCACCATACAAATTATGACATGCACCGTACAATATTTTTAAAATATCATAAATTCTTTTGATATTTCTATTTTGAAATAAGCGTGTGGTATAGTAAAAGACAACTCTTAGGGTTTGTTTGGATTCCAGAGTAAATTTGGAGGAGTGGATTATTATGATCATGTGATTAAACTTTGATAATGTTAAATTCACTCTTTGAGGATTGAAGTCCTTTTTATCAAGTTTTATTAGTTTATAAAAATTAGAAATAACTTAGTGAAAAAATTATTTAGAATCATACTTACATAAAAAAAATTATAACTATGAGTCACACTATAAAAGTTCATTTATAAATGTTTTCATTGGTTGAACCATTTATAAGTTATAAATGTAGGTCATATTTGAAGCAACTCCTTTTAATATTTCTAAAAGATATTTTTATTAAACATTTTAGACAAAGACTTTTTTTTTTTAATTTGTGTACTCCAATTATATTTAGATTCACTTGTTTAAACCTTTATATATATATATATATATATATTTGTGTTTTTAATATTTTACTTACCTTATAGTGAAGAAAGACATAACATTTGACATTTCTAAAATTAACATCTCTAGTTAAATATTTTACTAGTTAAATATCTTAAAGACTATATCTCACAAGTAGATATTTAGATAAAATATATATACACATATATTCACATACAATTCATTTATAAAGTATTTCAAAATAAATCTTTTTTTATAAGGATTTTACAATATCAATACAAAACAAATGGAAACACATGCCCTTCATCATCTCTCACTAGGAGTCTCAACACCTATCAGAGCATTTGTTGTAATACACAATCATCGCAGATCTAAAAATAAACACAAACAAACACTAAAAAGTAGTGTAAGCTAGACATTAAAAGAAAAAATCAATGAGTTTTAAATTCATAATTCAAATTAACAAGATACAAACACATCTACTTTTCATACTTCAAATCTCGTGTAGCATATTACAACTAAGTGTTTAGAATATCTCAAATTCAATATTATCATGTCAAAACTTCACTGACTCTCACACATAGACACTTGAATCTAATTTCGGAATACCATGCATTGAATTAGAGTCAGAGGTCTACACCTACCATACAAGTTCCATTTGTGCATTCTATATCACCTCACACACATAAGAATCATCAATTATAAATTCAACACCACCCCACATACCTATGAATTCATCTTTCTAGTATGACAGGATTAATTCATATGATTTGGTCCTATCGGTTTTTTTTTCACACTGTAGCTTACTCATATGAACCTCTTTTGATTCTCACTACCTGACAATCTTCATTTATGTGATTCCAATGTACCAGTAGAGTTAGGATACCTTCTTATTGATCAAATCCTTAGACAATGTACAACCTAAACAATCTCAACACAAATATCTCATCTCCTGAAAATACTATGTCTCGATCACCATTCAATATAATTCATAAACATATCTCACATATCATACATAACATTCATTTCCATCAACTTAAGATAATATTTATAAATATATATATATATATATATATATATATATATATATATATATAACAAATTCATGACTCAATGCCTCGTATCTATGATATGTAAAACAAGAATTTAGTGTTTTATATAATTAAAGTTTAACAAATTAAAAGATATTTTTAACCGGTTAAACAAGTTTTAGATTACAAATTTAATATTTAAATAATTTTAATCTATTTAAAAATTGTTTTAATAGACTAAAATAAAATTAAACTTAAAAATTTAAATTTTAAGTGATTTTAATATACTAATTTATACTTTTAAATTAATATTTCCTTACTAAACTAATAAGAGAAAAAACATTTTATCATATTGAAACAACTTTTAATCCACTAAAACGCTACCAAAAATTTTCAGTGACTCTTTAAACTCAGTGACTGAAAATCATATCCAACTCTAGTAATCTCTTTCATAAAATAAGGTTGAATCTCGTGGTTGCACAAAAAAGTTACAAGGATTAAAGGAATATCGTACACGGATACATCACATATATTCCCATCTTTCTGTTTTTGTAAGTTTTTGCTATTTCTTTTTCCCTCATTTACATGAGTATTACGAAACACTATCCAATCCTTATCACTGTGTATAATTCATTGAATTATCCTCTAACCTCTACTATACAAACCTTATCCAATGAACATGCATTCAAGGAACTATAAATACTACAAGAAAGCTCAAATGAGTTGGGAGTGGAGGTGGTGACAGTAACCCATTCTTTGTCAACTTTCTCAATAAAGGAATGTGCCCTTGGGATTGCATCAAATTGGAGTTTGTTGCTCTGCAACTTTAAGAAGTCCAATGACAATATCACGTCAAAATATTTTTCCGAATCAGCTATCGTAGGCGAAATTTGCATCCCAATTTTTGCTTCCTGTGACTTCATCAACCCAAGAAGCAGCGAGTTTCCCCCACCAATTTTTTCACTTGGGCAGCATAACTGCAAGAATGTACAGCAGAAATGAACCAGGGAAAGTATATGGCCATTAAAAATCAACGAAGAATAAAAGTAGCTTTTTGCTCAGATAAGTTTTCTATAAACACTTGTACGAGAAAAAAAAGTAAAATGAATTAAGTTTCTCCCATGAGTTAAAAATAGAGTAAAATGAACCAGCTTATGCACTCTAACTTTGGAGGAGTTAGATGTATAAGTTTTTGTAAAAGTTTAAGTGCATGAGTTGATTTTAGTGGAGGACAATTAATTTTAATTTTTCATTATAAATGTTTACAGAAAAATTTATCCAAACAATACCTATAATGTTTCTAAACCAAGAACAGATTGTTCAATGTTTAATTTTAATTCAGTATTTCAGCACAGTATTCTAGATTCATTCCGGATTACAGCAACTAAGTTTATTTTTAAGAAAAATAACAGCAGCATGTGTATATGTCTGTCTGGCACAGAAAGCTTGAAAATAAATAGAAATGGAACAACTTGAACAAAATGACAACCTCATCCACTTGAGAAAGTTCTCAAGCTTCTTTTAAAGAAATGTATCCATGAAGAAGACACAATAGTTCGATAGAAAAACAGGGCATGAGTAAATTTGGAAAATCTCTTACACCTATTAATAGAAAAAAAAAAAAGAGTAAAAAAGAAGAGAATTAAAACTATATAATGCAATAAAAATCTGCAATTCTTTAACAAAAACATAGGCACAAAAAGACATGATCCCAAGGCCTGCAGCCAAATATAAGCATCTCAAGCCTCCTTCATTTCATACATAAACTTGGTGGTACACTTAAACAACAAGAAAAATAACACTGCCTTAAAAGAATGATTTTTTCTTTTATTCATCAAAGAATGATTGACCATGTATTGCAAGAGGTAATAATGACTGTACATCTTCACATATATCCTTATATTAATATTATTAAAACAGAGTCCTGAATAATTTTTGCACATAAGGGAAACATCGGAAAACTATTTCAGAGAATATCAACCATAATAACTGTTCATCAAAAACTAGAATGTAAGAAGAACCCAGACAGAAAAAACAGAGAATGAAGTTGTCCATACATTCACTAGCATGTAAACTTTATTTAACTATTTAGCTAAAAGGCTAAAGCCATAGAGAATGCAATAATGAGTCGAACAGTAAAAGTAGATGCATTAAATCAGAAAAAAAAAAAACCTAACAAAAATTATGTTGCTCTGTTTTGCTCATAGTGTTATGCATTACAGCTTAAAAACTAAAAGTATAATCTTTATAAATATAAATATAGAGAGAAAAAATCTAACCTCAATGTACTCAACACCCATGCCAATAAGATTATCTGCAATGCTATGTTTTGAAAATAAGCTAATAAGTCCTCCAGATCCAACAGGAGATTGGAGTATTTCCCAAGGTGATTTCATTAGAATCTTATGTTTGTTCTGCCCCTCAGGCAAGCTGCTAACTACTGGCAGCTTCTCTTCCTCCAAAAACCATACCTGAAAGAGGGTTAAAACATGAAATCACGAGAGAGGCAAATTGTGCAAGCATGAGAAGACTTCCGCACTAGAATGATATTTTAAAATAAAAAAGGTGAATGCTACTTTGTGTACCAATAATGTCAGTGTGTGTGTGTGAGTTGGTTTTTGGCTGTTCTTTACAAGCTGTTTGTGAAAATCTGTCTGAAATTCTTTATAACTATTAGACAATCATTCCCCGAATCACCACCGTCTTACAAAAAGTTTGCAAAGCGTTTTTAAGCTCTATTTGACCTCTCTTCTAGAGCTAACGTATTTCTTTTCAAACATCTTACTCATAATACAATATTGACAACAAGACAAGAGAAACCGTCAAGAAGTAAAGGAAAGTAGCATTTCAAGATGAAAGCCTAGGAAATTGGATACTAAAGCCACATGAACCTTTTCTTTCAACAAAAATTCTGAACCTTAATTATATGTAACTTGGGATAGAACAAAAAATATGCAACACCAAAAAACTTGAGCGCATATCTAAGATAATACACGACATTCAAGGAGATGCTTTATGACATGAACCTTTTCTGAGTCAAAATTGAAGTAATTGTTGCTTGTAAATAGATCTCTTAGAGACTGAATTTGTTGGGCTGAGGAAACCAAAATTAAAGGCACAGTAACACGACCTTCGATCTGCAAAAGATGCACATTTATTAGATGAAGAAAAATTATTCTGTATATAGTCACTCCAAAAGATACTTAGTTACTTACGCATATAATAACTTGCAGACAAGCTTTACTTGTATCATCAAGGTAGAAAAAGGAAGAAACATGATAGAAGATAATACATTCTCTTCAAAAATAGTGGACATGAAATGAACATGACTAACAACTTCAGATGATGGCATTTTTCTGATTTGTTCGAGTATTTGTTGAAGAGATTATTGCTTTGCTGTGATTAGATTAATACACAAGATCCCTCTGATGGATCACGGGACAAATACATTTTCACGACAATTAATCATTACCAAAAGGATATTTACAAAAAGTACATAATTAAACCCAAATTTACAACCATTGAAAAATTTTCACCACACTACCTTTTGGAACATGTGAAAAATCGAATTGTCAATTGCTTCATTTTCTACCATGTTAGACTCATAAATGCTCCCCTGGTGCTCTTTTTCATTCAAGAGAAAGACTGTAGCCATTTTGCCCTCAGACATGAGCTTAAGTCCCTTCTCCTGCATATCTTTGACCAACTTATTTTCAGTTCCATTTGAGAAATATTCCTCTGATAATTGGATGGAATTTATATGCTTTGCTTCTATGGCACTGGCCAACTCAGCTACATTCCATCTGATTAAAAAAGTTAAAACATAAATGAATTCAAGCAAATGAAACGATGTTTTCCTTTGTCAATAAAAAGGGGACAGGAAGTGGCAACAAAAATTATTAGATTAGGAGGAACAAACTTTCATTGTTGTTATTGTCATATTAACTTGCCTCTTTGCTGGACGTTCAAGACTTTGTAAAGCCTCCTGGAGCAATTTGGAGTTTACACCAACAATCTGATCACTAAGCAAGCTCCATTGATCTTTCTCTCCATGTTGATATCCATGAAATACATGTTGTTGCCCCATTTCAGAGAGTTTCTTTTTTGCTGCAATGAGACGCTTTTGAAACTTTTTCCTTTCTTTCCATTCCTGACACCATTAAGTGATATTATCCAGAGCCAATTAAATATCTGAATCAGTTATTCGGCAAAGAGAATCCGGTCAAATATTGATATCACAACAGAGAAAAAAATCCATAAAGGCAGTTTAGAATCCAAATAATACAAGTACAGATATTGAGATATAGAGTGGAATGCTGCCACCTTGTGAAAATTAAAATTCCACTTGGGTTGGAATAATATATATGTCTGCCAGCATGACTTGCATATAAATGGGAAAAAGTACTAAAAATCATATCTAAATGATAGATTTTCAATTCAGCTTTTTTGGACTGCAACATACTGTCCATCTGTAAATTATCGGAGATTTAAAGTGTTATTAAATTTCTTCCCCACATGTGTGCATTTTAGGATCTGGACAGGTAGGAAGATTGGTAATGTTAAGGAATGTGCAAAGCTTAGAGTAGTAGATCCTAACAAAAACATCATGATAACCCATGGGGTTTCTTCTAAAGATGATGTGATGTTATGGACACATAATTTTGCTTACTTGAAGAAGTTGTTCCCATCTTTGTTGAATAAAAATTCCAATTTGATCAATGTTATGGTAACTATCTCCTAGGACATCCTATCAGTCACATAAACCATCATGCTCATTTCCTTCATACATCTCGAGTTAACAATGTCACGGGTTCAAAGTTGTCTGTGACATTCATAGATTATCACACAAGGGTTGTATGGGTGTTCCTGATGAAAGAAAATTCAGAAATGGGGAAGGTTTCGAAGATTTCTACAACACAATACATATCCAGTTTCAAGCTAACATTCAAGTCCTTAGAAATGACAATGGGAAGGTGTGCCTCCATAATTATATTGGTGAATACCTTCTCAAGCATGAGTGTACTAAACTTCATGTGTGAACTCATCACAACAAAATAATACTACAAAAAGGAAGAATGACTCCTTAAGGAAGTTACTAGATCACTCATGGTATCAACTAATGCACCAAGTCACTTTTGGGGTGAAGTAGTCCTTCCTTCAAACTACCAAGTGAACAAAATGCCTTCCAAAACCCTTAATTAGAAAACCTTGTTGTCGATATACCCAAACACCAAACTCTTTAGCTACCTTTCAACCCAAAATCTTTGGATGTACAACATTTGTACATGACCAGAAACCAAATCTAAGCAAACTAGAACCTAAAGCCTTTAAATGCATTATCAACTAGATATATGACTATAAGTGAGGGTAAACCTTACCTTACAAGCCAGTTCTATGAGATTAATACTTATTTATAGTATTGAAATATTAGTGTACAAAATTATTCTTGTATTCCTATTTATACCTCCTGATATTAGTTCTGTATCAGTGAAATACATTCAGTTGTCCAAAACTTCAAACATATTCAGAGGGAAAAAAAAAACTCCTAACAGTAACAGATTATTAGTAAAGTATCATGGAAGTATGACTCACAAGTTGGCGCCTTTCTTTTTTGGACCTCTCATCAAATCGTAAATTTAATTCAAGGAGTCCCTTAGGCGGTGTAATATGTATTTCTCTTCTTTTCATATCAACATCTGGAACAATGGCTTCAACAAAAGGTACCAAAACAAGCTGACCAGAAACATCTGTTCCTGCAGACTTTGACTTTCCACTCTTATCAAGCGTATCAAAAGATGAATCAAGCACAATTTGTAGTAGGTCGTTGGCTCCACTATTGAAAACATTTACAACAGTTCCGACAAGTGTTCCATTTTCCTGAGAGGAACAAGCATGGTCAACAACACCTTCAAAAATTGCATTCAGGATTAAAAAAACTCATTATAAGGTAACAAAGATATTAGAGTAGAAAACTTAAAGCTCTTACATATCAACATCACAATATCTATACGTTATTTATAGTAGCCTTTTTCATTTTTATCACTATATTAGCATTTGGCATTTCATTTGCTTGATCCTTGGTACAAAGAGACAGCTAGCATTCGGATATGTATCTAGTAAAGAACAGTTCTGTTTTATGGAAGAGCATAAATTAAATGGCGAACAGTTTGCATTTTTGTCAAAACAGCACACAACTGGAGTCACAGAATTACAGAAAAACAACTGATGAATATAGGAGGGATATCTTTTATTTTATTAATAGGTGACCCTTTAGCAACAATTTAAATAATGAATAAGGGGAGGTAAAGTGGTTGGTTTTCACATATACATAAGATCTGTGATAAGAACAAACCTTCATAAAAACTCTCATCCCTATCAAATCATGTGTGTAAAATTCACCCTCCTCTAATTCCGGCCTGTCGTCATTTGTCACAAGCAAGGTAGCACCAATAAGCATCTTAGCCTGCACGATGTATTGATAGCCAAGGCCAAAAAACATGTATAAATAGGCTGTGTCAATATAGGAAACTTGAGGCTTCCATTCGCAAGCACAAGTGCTAGATCCCTTCCAGGACCAATAAAGAGAGGTGGGTGGCAATTACTTTAACAAAGTGTAGCATTTGAGTTTGCATCAAAACTGACTTTGGAATAAGATTAGTCAAAAGATGAATTCTCTAAGGTGCTTCCTCTTTCTTGAATTAACATAGACAGATATACTGACATATGGGACATTTAAAAGAGCTTAGAGAGAGCTTATTTGGGGCTCAGGAAAATAGCTTATGACTCCTATATAAGTTATTTTTAATTAGTTTATTATCAATAAGCTTATCAAAATAAGCTCTTTTAATTTATTCCTATAACTTTCACTGTCAAATTCATTAGTTACATAAAATTTCTACATTGAAATCAAACTGTATGGTCCATGCATGACTATAATAGGCTAGTAAAACAAAATTTTCATTATTAGGAAGTGCTTCGAAAAACCTGTTCTACTGTGTCAATTCCTCTGAATTTGAGTATCCAACTCTTGAGTCCAGGGTGTTCTCTACCTTCCTGCAGCTCAACTTCTTGAATGCTTTGTCCACCCAAAACCTTGCTCTTCAACCACCTTCTACCAGGCTACTCAACACAAAACACAAGGCTACTTAGCAATTTAAATATCGACATACACAATAAAAAGAACAGAAAATAAACATTACAGTGGCAAAGCGCAGTTCAGGAAAATCAGTGGCTGGTTTCACGCGAATCTCGCCCTGAAGACCATGAACACTCGATATGTAGCCAATGTTAACGAAGCCCAGTTCGTTGTCGCCGTCGTTTACTAAACCCGGTTTGGTGTCGCCGTCGTCAATAACAACCGCATCGGTTTCTGTAACCGTTGCAAAAGAGGGACGAAACTTAACTGAATGCGGAGAACGTGAAAATAGGACGAATGAAGAGTGCAAAGGGGCGTGTTTGGTTGGAGTTAGAAAAGAAGGTTTGAAAGTGAATCCAATAGAAAACGGAGGGATTAGAGGCTGCAACGGGCGTTGGCGAAGCGGGGACAGTGCCTGTATCTTCATTTTCTGCTCACTGTTTTGGCAACGATAAACTACACATAAATATCAATCACAATATATACTTATCCATTATTATATTATAAATTTAAATTATTATTTACAAAACCAAAAATAATGTTTATATGTTCTATTTTTCATATAATTATTCATGCTTTTGTTTTGCGACATAGTATCTTACAAGTTTTTATAATCACTTCTATCTAAAAGCTATTAATTCGGTAATATTTAATAAATTTGTAAATATAATTTGACCTGTTTCTTTTTATTTTGAAATTATTTGTACAACACAGATAATATTGTTGTGTTAAACTTAGAATTTTTATCCATTCATTTTATCAATCAGACATTTAAGTAATAGTAAAACATCAAAATATTTCTTATCATTAATTTATTTACATTATTTTAATTGTATATTTTGTTATCCATTTTTTTTTTATTTTGATTTCATCTTCAAATTTTATCACTGTTTTATTCAATCAAACTATTTTAGTCATCAATCATAATTCAACCCATTTTTACACCATCAAACAAATGCTTAAATAATTTGGTAGAATATAATTTTAGTTGATTTAGCGAGACTAAGGTGATTACTTTTTGAATATTAAAATTAAGTAATTTAATATCTATAATTTATATAAATTACTCCTGTATTAAAATAATTACACACGATTTCTTTAATAATATCTTACACTTTAAAAAGACCAACTATTTTCGTGTAAGTAATATTATTATTTTTTTATTTTCGCAAAGCAGAACTCAGAAGACCGCGAGAGGAGTTGGGAACGGGCGAAAACCCGAACCTATCTTTCTTTTCATTCTCACTCTCACCTCAAGGACGGTGCTGTGTGGAACTTCGATTTTTTCTCATCGTTCTCTAATGGCACCGATATTGTCATCAGGTAAATCTTGCTTCTTCTTCTTTTCTGATTTATTTATTTGTTTCTATGAATGTTCGTTATTATAATTATTATAATCATTGTTAGTGTACATGTTATTGTATTTGATTTCGTCTTATCACGTATTCGTGCCCTTTCGTTAAACACAGTAGATTCTGGACCTGTGCTTGTAATTAGTTCGCCACTCTCTGAATTTAGATTATTAGACTGCAGATAAAATCTTTCGAGTGGTTAAATAGTGTAGCATTATCTAATTACAAATGCACTTAAATGTAAGCGTATTTTATTAGTTAATTAAGAGATGCATATCTTATTAGTTACTTCATTGCATTTTAGTTATCTCTCCATGTCCTGTAAGGGTTATTTCTCCATCCAATCAATCTTTTCAACACAGACAGTTACTAACAATGACACTGAGTTGGGGTTGTCATGATTTTATTGTTTTTTTGCAGGTGTTGATGACAGTATTGATCTTCAAGAAGTTATTTCTAAGGGCTTATCAGGTTTCGATGAATGGACTTCACTGATTTCAGAGGTTGAGAAATTATTTCCGGTAAGTTTGATTTCAAAAACTGAACATGGTATTTGATTTTCTTTCATTTTTTTTTTTTTCAATTATTCATGAGATCAACATTATAACAAACTTATGTTTGATAGGTTAACTAAATAAATTGAGTAATTAAATTACTGACTTTGTTGATTGTCTAAAATGTTAGATGATTCCTCCCTCTTCTCTAGCCCTGGTTTGTGTCATACTAGTAATTTTGCTAATTCTGATAGCAAAAATAAAACTCTAGTTTCATACTCATGTGGAAGTTCTGTAGATGATTGTGAAGGAGAGTTTGAAATTAGATGGTTTTCATACACTTTTACTGACCTTTTTTTTTCATAGAACAAGACTTTATTAACTGAAATGTGAAATGCAGAATAAGAGGAAGCCCTCCTAAATTAGTCAAAGTAGCTGGAGAAACCAATAGAAGTATTTGGGTTAAATGACCTTTTCAGTACTTCTTTCATATATACGACACTGAAATTTCCCACATAGGAAAAAACCGTTGCTGATGCTTAAGTTGTATGTGTTGAGATCTCACATTGACTAAAATATGACCAAATTATAGTATATATAAGTGTAAATTTCACCTTACAAGCTAGTTTTGTGAGGTTGAATTAGTTCATTTTCTAAGAATATGCAAATTTTATAGGTGTTTAGGATGTGATATTAGTGTCTTCATTATAGTAACTTGTAAATTAGATGATGGATTATAGGTGAGTTCGTTTAATTTTAAAAATAAGAGCTTTTAAGAAAAGTGATTTATTTATAAGTGATTTTTATCAAACAAACTTAAAATTAATGTTTGGTTATAATTATAAAAAAAGTTTTTATTTTTAATTAAAACTGATTTACTTGTTTTGGGTATGGCATTACAGAAGTGTTTTTTTTTTTTTTTTTTTTTTAAAATTACATAAAA
>Ga0209489_101859_pt1 | contig 43432 bp, 23 predicted proteins | sample SiratrowhiteBW_FD_187527 | JGI IMG/M metagenome (GOLD analysis project Ga0209489, IMG submission 187527) | Root nodule microbial communities of legume samples collected from California, USA - Siratro white BW (SPAdes) (version 2) | ecosystem: Host-associated > Plants > Roots > Nodule | place... | reverse complement strand
ATATATATATATATATATATATATATATATATATATATATACATATATATATATTTGTATATATAGTATAGTCATCACAATTTACAATACAAACAAGACTTGTAAGGTAAACTATTAAAATACATTATTAACAAAATAAAAGTATATAAACAAAGACATTTTAATCAACAGATTAAAATAATTCAATCTCTTTCAAATATCAATGTTCAACAGCAATATATATCACACATGAATGTATACAATTTAGGATATTCAACAAGTGGAATATCAAATAATGTCTTTTGGAAAGACCAATATTAAGTATGTTCTACCAAATAGTAACATTTAATCCAATACTTGAATTTACAAGGGAATCCAATAATCATGATATCAAAATAAGTTTAATTTGTGTATTGACATGTCACCATGTGCAAAAATCATCAAGATAAATTTAATACAACCAAAGTGGAGCATTGTATATGTTATGACTCTCTGGTCCAACCACCAACCCCTCACTCACCTAATGAATTAAATGCATATTACAATTTACCTAACAAACATTATGTTTACTTAGTCAAAAACATTAGCACAACCAACAACTTTTAATCACACAACAAATAAAATATTTGTATAAATAACCATTAAGAATTTTTCATACAAGATCTCTTGTCAACTAACAAAGCTCTCCATATTTTTATTTTTTAATAATAACATCTTTCAAAAACTCATAATTAAATTTAATATTTTTATACATAACAAATTTTACATTTATAAATGTAAAGAATGTCATTTGTCTATCTATTTTATTAAAGTGTAATTCTAACTATTAAAGTAAGTCTCTTCAAACAAATGACAAATATATTAGGTAAAAGTAAAAAATCACAGATGAATTTTAGAAAATATGAGATAATATAAAATATAATCAAAGACTTGCAATACAACATGAAGTTCAAGTTATCATTATGAGACTACATGTTAAATAAACAAAAAGGTTTAAAAATTTCTCAAATTCATTTCAATAAAATAATATCATTTTTATCTTTTCAATACATTGATACAACATATGAAATAATACTAATAAAAAATAAGATTATATACATAAATTTTAAATTTAAATTTCACTTTAAAATATCATAAGTTGAAATATACAACAAAAACAAGTCATATATCAAAACAAGCAAATATAATATACTATATTTAAGTTTATAAATAATAAATAAAATTGATTGACAAGTGCAAATTTCTTTAAAAAAAAATTATAAAACACGTGTTTTTTTGTGAATTCATTAAACTTTTTAACCCACTTATTTTTTATTTTTCTCGAACTAAAATCCGTTTTTTTAGTTTAGCTAAAGTTTAATTTTCGAACACAAAACTGGTTTCAGTTAATTCAGCCTACTTAATTCAATTTTGATAAATAATAAACATTTGAACAAGAAAAATAAATATAGATTGTTGTAACAAAAATAAATTTTTTTATGTGCATTTTATTTTTCTTGAAATGGAAAATCTCTTAGAGACTAATAACATGATTTAGTTCATCTCTTAAAGAAACATTTATTGATCTATAAAAGAACCAATAATAAGATTATGTAAAATTTGATTGTTAGGATTCTTTTTATGAATCTTATAAAATCCATAAATGGACTTAAATGACAATAAATTAAAAATCTTATATATTAAATAAAAAAATGGATTAAATGTTTTTAGATTGAAATAACATATTATAGTTACATTAAAAGAAGTAAATATAAAATTTTAAAAACGACGTAGAATAAATGAGATCGCAAAAAATAAATTAAGTACTTTGCACTATAAATGTTGTTATTATAATAATTTTATAGACATATCACACGAGCTTAATCATTAAAACTGCTATGAAAATTCACTTTGAAAATGAGGAATGTCAAAGTCAATGAAATTAAATTCAAAACTATAATTTTTTTTTTCCTTTTGCTGGAGCGTGATTTCACTGTGTTTTGAAATTTACTCAAAGAATTTGAAATAAACTTTTACATTTTTTAGGACTTAGGTAGGAAGTTGTTTCATGTACGATACAACTTGCTTCTTGCTCTCAATTACAACTTGCTTCCTGCTCTCAATATGCTAATAATATCTTTTTATGTTTTTATTTTAAAATTTACATATTAAATATTTTTTTTTTCTTTTCAGTACATAAACATTTTGTAGTATGTATGCTATGTTTTAAAAGATATAATATATTTTTATTTTTCTTAACGATAATAAAAATAATGTTAGATATTTATAATTTAATGTGATTAATTTTAAAAATTCAGTTGCATACATTAAATATTTATTTTTATAATAACTAATTTAATGTTGATGGAGAAAAAATACAAATATTTCTTAATATTTATAAAATTATATTTTTATTATTTATCAAATATTTGAAAAAAAGAAAAATTAATAATTTTTTTTAATTGTACTTGTCTACGACTCAGTAGTACATAAGAGAAAAAAATTTATTTAATAAATAAAATTTAAAATGAAAATTATTTATATTGCCCTATATATATAAATAACTTAGAATAGTTTTCCATCTTAATAAAAAAACACAACAAACAAAGCATATAAATAACTTAATATATTGGTTTCCTAGTTTTATTTTTTATATATTGTTCAACTTTCTCATTTTTATTCAATTAAGACTTAGATTCACACTTGGATACCTAATAATCTCTCATTCAAGTGAGAATTCCTGGTACAATCCCCTTAAGCGGAAGCATTTTCAAACACGAGTACTTAATCACAAATGACCCTCACTTATCTCACTTGTACCGTCGTTTCTCATTTTTACTCAACATTGAACTTAAACTCATACTCGAATACCTAATATTATACAAATATCTCTTTTATAATAATTTTACTATTCACACATTATACCTTTTATACTATTATATTTTTTCGGCTTTACGATAATGATTAACTTTTTTTTTAAATACGGATTATTATAAACGTGAGGTTGATGCACAAGGTTTGGTGAAAGACAGTAGCAAGAGTTTGCTATGTATGTGTGCAGTATACGAAAAAAAGTTAGAGTGGAGTAAATTAAGGTTTGAAGAAGTAATAATTTCAGATTTTTGTTTATGAAAAGTTACAAGAAGACAAAAACAAATATTTTTTATAAAATAATTTATAATTATTTTCTTAAGAAATGAGTCTACAACTCTCTTAATTTCATGAAAATATAAGTAGTAGAAGTGAGGATTACATCTTATTTATATATTATAATTTAATTTAATTTATTTTTTTAATAAAATTAAGATGAATATTATATTTGATGTGATATTTTCAACATCTTATTTATATTAAAAACAAACATCTCAAATATTTTAAGATATACTTATACTCGATATCTATTAAAATATAAATATTAATTTATAAAATATTGATAACAGTGAAGATGAAGAAGTTAGATTTAAAATTAAACTTTTGTCTTAATAGGATTATTTAATATTTAAAAGATAAAAAATTTAAATATAAAAATAAATTGAAAGACTAAGAAAAGTTAGAATAGAAAAATATAATACAATGAAGAATAAATAATATTTTTAGAATTCAAAAAGTGATAAACAAAAGAACAAAACAAAATTGAAAAAAAGAAACTCTCATATGAACAAGTAGAAATAGCCGAGTTGAATGCTATATTTTTCAATTTTTCATATTTGTAGCATATTTTCCTGGACTAAGGCGGCTAGAATTTTTTTTTTAAACTTTTTTAATTTGTTATTTATTATTTAAAATTAAATTCATATTTTAATTTTTATTAATGATTACATTTCTTAAACTATATTAAAAGCATTTATTTATTGTGAAATTAGTTTTGTAAAGCAATGTTAAGAAAAAAAAAAAAAAAACTCTCAGGCTGACAGTTCAGAACTTGGGCAGAAGGAGACTGGGTTGGGTGCAGTAGAAGTGGAGGGACTCAACCCACCAACCCAGCCGCTCAGACACGTCACAGTCCAATGGATCCTCTGCTTCTGCTCTCACTGCGCTTCAAATAAATTCCTCTTTCTTATCTCACTACCCTAACCACCTCACACTCTCACTCTCCTCCTCTTCTCATTTTCCGATTCATTCACTTGTCAAGCTTCTTGTCAGCATCGGCGACGAGACGAGGCATGTTTCGGCGGTGATCTTTCCGTTAATGCATGTAAAGATATATAGCCGAGAAACGAATTGAATCCTGATAAACTATTTTCAATTCCTTTTCTTCGATTTGTTCGCTCGCGAAGATGCAAGGGTTTACGCCAACTACAGATTTGAAGGAACTTCAGTCCACCATGCGAGCCATCGAACAGGCTTGCACTTCCATCCAGGTTCCAATCATTCTCGCCCGCTATAATCCCCGCTCATTTTTTTTTTCTTGAAGTGGAGAAGAGAATGCAGAGTTAAGAATACGGAACTCGTTTTCCGTAGTTGTGAAATTGGATTGAGAATCTGAATACTAAATTCTGAAAATATTCGTTTAACGTTTAGTTGTTCACCTTGGTTCTGATTATAAAATTAGTTTGAGTATCTGATATGTACTTTGACGTCTTTTGTTATTCCTGCCATGCTTGTGGTATATAATGAAAGATCGGCGAAGTGGAATTTCATTAGTCGTGATTATTCCGATGTGTGTTTTATTTGTTTTGTTCAGAGTAGAAGGTATTGCATGATCACATTCATGCAGAAAAGAAGAATCCAAGGTTATGTTATATACACTTATATGGCAGTATATTTACCTTATTTTTTTTTTAAATTTCTCTCTAAACATTTTTTTTTTTGGAAAAAGGTTGATGTTAAACTGATGAACATTGCAAGTGTATTACTAATTCTGGAATCTTCTTCATTTATTAGTAGAAGATATTTGGCAAGCAATAAGTGTGTAGCACACACTAGCATATTTTCTGCATTTTCCACACTTTGTACTGCAGAATTAAAATTTTGTTTTAACTCCTGGTCTCTGTTCTAATCATTTTGGTTCTTGTGGATTACCATTCGTGAATTACCATACATTATTCGTTTGTAAAACCTTTCCCCTTCAGTCTTAAATACACACACACACACACACATATATATATATATATATGTATGTATGTATGTATTACATGATTTCACAAGAAGTTGAAAATGCCTTGGTTCCACTACTGTTTCATGAAAATGATACTTCTTTAACACTCTCACTTCATTCATGTGGATGCGGTGAAGGAATAAAGTTTATGCAATCATTTTATTTGAAGTATGAACACGCAGACATGCAAATACATATACATATGTAGTCATGTTCTTATACTTCTTATGCTTTTATTTTCAGATGCATATCAATCCAGGAGCTTCTGAGGCAGTTATTATGTCATTAGGCCAGTCTTCTCAGCCATACAAGACTTGTCAATTCATTCTTGGTGAGTTTACACGTATGACAAACAAGCCTTTTGTATTATACCAATGATATTGGTCATTCAAATGCTTGAGAGTGGACACATGAGAAAGAGTGTGTAAGAGATTAATACATCTATCAGCCGATTTATGTATTTATATATAAGAGTCCTTACATCAAAGATACCAAGAGAAGATAAGACTACAAGCTGGTGACAAATAGGTATCACAAAAGCAACTTCTTAGCTTTCCACAGATAAACAAAAAGATATGTTAACCTATTCTAACAAGTTAAACTATTCTAACACTCTCCATGAATATAGATTGTACATACAAATTGAATTCAAGGTCCTTTCAAGGATTTAGTCAAAATATTTGCAAGTTGATTATTGGAGCTAACGAATCTCTTGCAAATTTCTTTGGACAACAACTTTTCTTGGAATAAATGACAATCAATTTCTATGTGTCTTGTTCTCTCATGAAATATAGGATTAGAAGCAATGTGAATAGCTGCATGATTATCACAATTTGTTCTCATTTGTTGAATTTCACAAAGTTTTAGTTCTTGGAGGAATTGTTTTATCCACACAAGTTCATAAGTGACACCATTGCCCTATACTGAAGTTCAGTACTAGACCAAAGCACATCCTGTTTCTTGCTTTTCCAATAAATAATATTTCCTTCAATGAAAACACCACTTTTAGTACTGGAACACTTTGTTTATAGGAGATCTTGCGCTATTACCGTTATATTCACCATAACCATATATCTGTGTATTACCATTATCTTCGTATATCAATCCTTGTTTTTGAGCCTTTTTGAGGTATTTGAGGATGCTAATGACAACATTCTAGTGATCAAGATGAGGAACACTCCAACTATGAAAGAAAAGTCAAGCCTAATAATAGTGAAATGAATAAGTTTCGTAGTAAGTCTTTATATATTTTTGTGTTTGAGAAAGGTTCACTTTGCTTTACCATTAATTTCTAATTTGAATATGTAGGACTATCCATAAGTCTACAATATATTGGTTTCTTGTAGGATATCTAAGGCATAATTTCTTTGAGAAGTTACATTACCTTTGATTGAGCTACTTTAATTCACTAAGGAGGAAGTATTCAAGACATTCGAGATCTTTGGTCTAAAAGTGATTGCACAAATGCTTCTTTAACTAAGAAATTTTAGTGGCAACATTCTTTGTAATGACTATGTCTCCATACACAATTAAGTATACACATTTCTCATGAGAGGTATGACAAAGAGATTGAATGATCTACTTCACTATGTTTTAGTGCAAACATCTATGCAATGTGGCTTTTTCCAAACCAAGCAGGTGAGGATTGTTTTTCAGACCATATAGGAATTGGCAACTAACCCACATTTCCCTTGAGCAACAAACGTAGGACGTTGCTTCATGTAGAATTAGTCCTCTACATTAGACGAGTTCTTCCTGCACCCTAATATGTTCTTCCTGCACCCTAATAAAAAGTTTTAATACCATAATTGCCCTTATATGAGAACCGGATGACACCCCATCCGGTTGTTATTTTTTTTTCAAATGACAACCGGATGGGGGTGCCATCCGGTTCTCATATAAGGGCAATTGTGGTATTAAATTTTTTTATTAGGGTGCAGGAAGAACGTATTAGGGTGCAGGAAGAACTCGTCTCTACATTACCATGAAGAAATACACTCTTGACGTGATCATTCTCTGTCTGATCGTAACTCTCCTGTTCTATTTCATTGTATATGTGGATGACGTTGTTATTAAAAATAGGAATAAGTAGGGTATTGTGCAACTAAAACACTATCTTGCTCAAAAAAATCTAGACAAAAGATCTTGGACACTTGAGGTATTTCCTTGTTATAAAAGTTGCATAGTTCAAGATTGGTTGGTTCTTATCTTAAAGAATATATGCTTTGAACTTTCAAAAAGAAACATGAATGTTAAATGTTAAGCCTAAGGATACACTAATAGATCAAAGTTTCAAACTTGTACCTGACCAAGGAAAACTGTATTATGATTGTGGGAGATACAACAGATTAGTTGGTACGTTAAATTAGCTCATTGTGACTCGTCCTGACATCACCTTTGTAGTGAACATAATAATTCAATTTTTAAATTCTCCTTATCGAGACCATTGATGAAACTTCTTGATTGATTAGGATTTGATCTTGAACATGATCAAAATCTATGTTCATGGCATGGAGGATCGTAACTACATAAAACTTATCCAACTTCTTAATCTCTTCCCGTGAGTCAAATTCGGAAACACATTCAAGTCCTTAGCATTTGATTGGTCTTCAACAGTGAAAGAAGTCATGTGGTGATCTATAGAATCATAAAGACATTGTGTATCGTTTGCGAAATAACTCTCAACCTTCTTTCAAAGAGTTACAAATTTTGAATATTCTAAGAATTTCCAATATGTTGGGTCCCGCAGATTGCCACTACAAGGCAAAAAGTTAACAAATTCATCCTTTTCAATTGTTCAACTTTGTTTGATGGTATTTTACTACCATGTTCTTCCAAGTGATTATGAAATCCTTGGCCAAGGAATCAAAGGTCAATAGATGTAGGCCAAGAGAGGTAATGCTATTAAACTGAAGTAACTGTGGGAGTAGAAGAGGTCGTAGGTCTTGTAGACATTTTAAAGAAGGGATAAGGTAAAAAATAGAGGATCCGATATGTGTTTTAAGGGCTGCACTTCAATCTGTTCGGAAACCATGATCGAAGGTTGAAACAGTGACAAGGGTGGCCAGTAAAACCTGTGGAGAAGGTGTGACTTTCCTTGCTGAGTCACACCAAATCCAGTACATGCTGAAGAAAATGATTGTGGCTGACTGTGGAAGAAAGTGGTGGGTTTTCTGTTGATGAGATGAACAAGGCAAGGTGCCATATGAGAAAAATGATTGCGGCTGGTGTTGGACGATGATGAGTGGCATTATGCTCATTGATGGTCCAAAAAGCAAACTTATGTTGCTAGGTCCATTGCTAAAGTTCTTGGGGCTCAAAATCTTCTCCATGAACTTCAAGTTAAGATTCCTACTCTAGTTATCTATTGTGACAATCAAAGCAACATTGTTTTGAGCCACATTCCTGTTCTGCAATCTAGAACAAAGCCTATTGAACTGAACTTAAGCACAATCGAGTTCTCAAGTCACTTGTTGTCTCTAATGTACCGGTCCAAGCTCAGGTTGCTCATATCCTGACCAAGGTTTTGTGAAGACTTACTAAAGTTTTCTCATAGACAAACTCAGGGTTTTGAGTTGTTCACAGGCCCGAGTTTGTGGGGGAGTAGTAGAGTTTTGCTCTTTTGCTTTGTAGCTCACATGAGCATAGTGGTTAGTTAATGCTGTTTGGCTTCTTCTACATCAGCATGGTTAGTTACTATAGTTAGCTGATACGTTGTAAGTTGTTTCGCTTTTGCTGCATCAATATAGTTAGACTATCTTGTTGCTTATCTTGTTCTATTTTCTATAACAATATAAATTGATCTCATATCTTGTGAGATTAGAATATGAAATATGAACAATGTTCTTATGAATTCTCTCTCTCTTTCTCTCTTTTAGCTTATAGGTTTTCTACAGTACTGTAATGGTTTTGTCTGTGCAGAAAATTCCCAGGTGGCAACTGCAAGGTTTCAAGCGGCTGCAGCAATCCGAGAGGCTGCTATTAGAGAATGGGTTTTTCTCGGTGCTGATGTCAAGAGAAACTTGATAAGGTCTTCTATAACCTCCGATTCCATTAACTTTTGTGTTGATATTTACATCATAAGTGGCCTTGTTCACACAGTTTACAATAAACATCTTTTTGATGTACCTAATAGTAGTTGTTCCATTCATTACCAAAAAGTTGTTACCATTTACAGCATTACTCTTGTGAAGCCTCTCAATCTAACCCCAAGGTAAAAAATGGGTTGAGTTGTGTATCCATGAGTTAAATTCGGTGAGAAATAAACCTTGTTGGTTTGGGTCAATATTTCCCAAACACATTCATCCCATTCCAACTGGCCCAAGCCAAACCAGATTTTATTTGGGTTAAGCGTTAGTTTTTCCTGTAGAGACCCAACCCATTTATTGGTTTGGAACAAGATTTTCCATATAGCGAATCTGCAGCCACCCTTCTCCTTCTGTGTGTGCTGTGCTGGTGCATATTCTCCTTGCCATGGATAATGTAGAGATTCTTACACCATGTTTAACAAAAATATTTTGTGGTTAAGAGAAGCTATGATGAGAAAAATAACATAAGAAGAGGCATGAACTTTTATGAATATGGGTTGTGCCCATGGACTACAAAATTGAATGAAATACAAAGCACACTTAAAAGAAGTACAAAATCTAAAAATAAAATCAAAGGGCTTATCAAGACTGTAAATTTAAAACATAATCTATGTATTTGTACCACTTTAAGTAAACGCTGTCTGGAGTTTAATAATAGTGATACTTGATCTTTTTTCCTGTATCATAAAAAAAGAAAACATTATTGTGCCAGTTGTTTTTAAAGTTTGCTTACCGATCCACCTCAATGTGGTGCATGGAACCATGTATGTGTTACCAAATATAGTGTTATAGCTTCAAGTAGTATGGTTGTTCCTAAATCCTTCCCTCGAGCTGGGAGCCAAATTCTATAATGTGTCTTTTGGTCAATAGTTACAACACAACTTTCTTTCAGACTCAGTTATGCTGAAGCTTCTATGTGATCTTTAGTTACTTATTGTCTAAAAGAAAACTTAGATCTAAAGGAAGAAAAGAAAATGTAAATCACAAAAAATACTGATTCAATTATTTCTTTTCTGATTTCTCAAATTGAGAGATGCAATTTAGATAATACAAACATGAAGCTGATGTGGGACTAAACTCAACAATATGTAGCAGAAATAACCACTTTGCTAATGTGACAAATGCTACTCAAATTTACAAAAAATAGAAGTTTTATTCTTTTACTCTAATGTCTGATTCCTCTTTCAATCTCTGTTGCAGTTTTTGTCTATGCTATATCATGCAACATGCTAGTTCTCCTGATGGCTATGTGCAAGCAAAGGTAGCATCTGTGGCTAGTCAGTTGCTTAAAAGGGGTTGGTAAGTAGTGCATTCTATTTTTGATTTTAGTTTTATCAGGAGATTAACTGAATATGTAATCTGCATATACAGTCTAGTCTGATCGATAACTATATTTGTAAACTGCTTTCTTTTTAGCATGTCTGTATCTTACTTTAATGACGATCCAAATTCACATTGAACTGAATGATTAGCTTTGTTGGAGGGAGATCCTACATATCATAGAATTTAATTCACCAAAGTGTTATACGGGAGTGAGTGCAGATGCTATAGAGAGTTTGTCAAATTGTCGCATCATTAAAAAATCTTACGGCAGATACAATTTTAGTGCATCAATATAAATTATTTACCTTCAGAGATTGTTATTGAAATTCTTGTTCACTTTCAATAAACTGTAATGACCAAAAAGAATTATAAAAATTACTTTATATATAAAATTACATGATTGCATAATTATTTATGAAGGAAAAAAGATTTGTTTATAGATAAGTAAACCCAAAACCCTCCAAATGTGAATAGAGTAGGCAGAGGCTTTTGAAAATTTTAAAAGCTCTTACTTGATATTAGAAGCGAAATAGTCAAATCATGTCAACCATGCCTGATTAATTGAGGGACTAGCTTAGAAACGAAAAGTGAAAATAGGTGCATTATTAAGTAGAGTCGAAATACGAAAGTGAAAAATATAAATAAAAAGTGACAATTTATTTTTTTAATAATAAGTATATATTTATATATAATATTCAAGGGATTACATATACACATAAAGGAGCAAGTAGGGTCACAAAAACATAATTGTTTAATAAACATAATTTATTAAATCTTATTAACACCCAATTTTGTTCAATTTTGTGAAGAAATATTAAAGTGCAGGATCCACAACTTTTTATTTCTTCACCCTCTACCTTCAACCTGACGAAAAGACACATATTTTCCAATATCCCCCTCACTTCTTTGATCTTCGATCCCCCTCCCCTTCTCTTTTGCGGTACCAGACATAGCATTACAGAGACATATTTAGAACTTTTTATTTCAAATTAGTGCCCGAAATTCAAGTATGGATGCTGCTTAAAATGAAATGCAGTATGTGCTAGAAGCAAGATTGTGAAAGTCATATTTCAGTGTTGAAACTGGGAGGGGGTGTATGATCATTGGATTGTATACATGTGTGCATAGAAAAGTATGTATGTGTGTGTATGAATAATAATCTCTAACTCGCAACTGTATATATTTAAACTAAGATAAAATTCATACTACGTATAAGTTTTAGACATTACATAAAACATTAAAAAATAAGCATGTCGAAGGCATGAGAGAAGAGGGTTGGCTATTAAGGTAGGGAGAGCTAGATCGAGGGTTGTGCAGCAGCATTTAGGGAATCCATCATTAAACAGTAGTTTTCTTAGACGGTTTGTGGGACCTGACTTGGTTTGTTTGCTCCTGCAAATATGTTTTTTGTAGACATGATCCCACAATTGAATGCTTCTATTAGAGTATACTTAGCCAAAATACTTTGTTGGACAGCCCTCTACTACAGAAAAGTATTTCTGTTGAGTAAGTATACTTTTAATAGTTTGTAAGTAAGGATACAACACATTCAATGCATTTTCTGCTAGTTACACGATTTATGGGTTAAGCAAAAAAGAGTTGGATTGAATGATCCATGTTGGAGTGTGATTTTCACAGCATTGGGAAGAACCGAGCCTTGTAATCCCTTCTTTAGATATTGACTTTGCTAAAACTATGAACACACTTTGACTTAGTTATACATAAACAATAATTTATTTAGAGACATATCCTGCATTGCACTTGTTCTAATTGAAGATTTGTAGTATTATTTTTTTTTTCTGTTTTGAGCTTATATTATAGCAAGTTTTGTGTATTTTCTTTTGAAGAAAAAGATTATTATATTTTTGCAGATCAGTATTTTTAAGGTTTTCTGGTTATGGTTTCATTTGTCTTATAGTTTGTTTGGTAAATGTTTTCTGTAGGCTTGAGTTTATGGTTGGAGAGAAGGTGGTTTTTTTTTATCAGGTGCTGACATATTTTGTTTCTGTTTATAACTGCTTTCAGCTTTTTTTAGTCTCAATGTTACACTTTTTGTCTGTCTGCTTCATTTTCTTAATTCTGCTCACATTTCTGGTCTCAAGTGAATAATTTTGTCACAATTCTAATTATATGCGTAAATGTATCACTGGGCTGTTCAAATTTCTCTGAATTGATTACAGTGATGACTGAACCACTGAAGTAAATTTGAGTGGTTAGTTTTTTTTAGTTGGATAGAAAGCTTGGAATGAAATTGTGTTATAATTATAGAAATAAGGAGCTGATCTTTATAATCAGAAATATTATTATAATTATAGGAATAAGGAGTTGATTCTATGTAATTAAGAATATCTAAATTATATAATATATAAAATATATATATATATATATATATATATATATATATATATATATATAATTAGGAACAAAATACATATATATTATTAGGAACTTTTTTTATTTACTGCCGTATTATATCTTTGTTATTAGAGGGTATCAAATATCCTCAATATATTGTATCAATTTCTTTTTCTCAATATAAATAAAACATCCGTGCAATCTTAGAAACACACGGTTTGAATTCAATGTTTCTCTCTTTGCTAGAATTTAACATGGTGTCTAGAACCTTTTTCAAAACTGTGTTGACTCAGTAGATTCTTTGTCTTCGAAATTTTTTTTTGCAAACCTTTCTTCCAAGTTCGGTGCCCTCTCCTTAGGTTTTTATATTTTTTCCTCTAGCTTTTTTCAGAAGAAAACTCTTCTAACACCATATTAACCTCCAAAAGAAATTCTCCCATCTTTTCTAACCATATTGCTAGTACTGGGAAGATAGACAATTCTAAATGTTCCACTTCCATTGTTGAGTCACTTGTTGCTACTACATTCTCGATTGATCCATCTCTAGTAACATTTGAAGACTTTATTGAAAGGTGCGCGACACACAAATTCACTAGTAACATTGCTTCAGTAGGATACATAGGTAATTCATTTGCTTGTCTCTCTCAATCAGCTTTCCTTGTTCTATGGGTTATTGACTCTGAGGCAACTAATTATATATCTGGTAATTGTTCTCTTTTCTCATTCTTTACTAAAGCTGCCAACTTAACTTTTATAAATACCAGCAATGGTTCACAAACACAAGCTTCCGGAATTGGTACTATGCAACCTCTCCTATTCCTTACTATTGTCTTTGTTCTTATGTCCCTAATTGCCCTTTTAATTTTTGTCTCTCACCTAATTGACCCAATCTCGTGATATTCCATTATGAGTCTATCATTGACAGATAATAATATAGTAGAGGCTATGTTTGATCCTTTCTCGACGCCATCTCCCGTATTAGATCTGATCCTATTTGAAAATGATTGGTCTATTGGTATTTGAAAAGGTATACATTCTAGTCGTAACCCTTCTTCCCATTATCCAGACCTTAGTTATCATACGCCTTCCCTAATACAATATACTTGTTTGTCCTCGTTATTTTCTACTCGTATTCCTAGGTCTCTAGGTGAAGCTTTATCTCACTTAAAGTGGTGACAAACGATTATTGATGAGATGTGTAGCTTTCAAAGCAATAGTACTTAGGAATGATTTCTCTTTCAGTTGGCAAATCAATTGTTGGGGGTCGATAGTTGTATGCTTTTAAAATAGGACCTAAAGGTAACATTAAACGCTATAAAACTCAATTGGTTGCTAAAGGATACACACAAATCTATAGTCGAGATTATACAAATACTTTCTCTCTTGTTAACAAAATGTCATCTATTTGAATTTTCTTTTCCATTACCCCTATTCACCACTGGAGACTTTGTTTCAGCTTGAATCGAAATTACATTCTTAAATGGTGACCTTGGTGAAGAAGTCTACATGGAGCAACTAGTGGGAGTTATCTAATATAGTATTTTGCCTGTGTGGGTCCCTATATGGTGTCAAACAATCATCTTGTGCATGGTTTAGGTGTTTTCGGAATGTCATGCTGCAATTTGGACTGATATAAAGTGATGTTGATTATTCTTTCTTTTGTCGTCATTCTCCCCAAGGATGCATCTATTTCTCGTTGTATATGTGGACGACATTGTTATCACAAGTAGTGGTAAGGAGGGTGTTGGACAACTAATACAATATCTTGCTCTAATGTTTCGGACAAAAGATGTTGGACACCTAAGGTATTTCCTTGGTATAGAAGTGGTGCAATCCAAGGATAATTTGGTCATATCTCAGAAAATATGTTCTTGACATTTTAGAAGAAATAGGAATGAATGATAAATTTTAAGTATGTAGACACACCAATGGTTAGTTGGTAAGCTAAATTAGCTCACCATTATCCATCCTGATATCGCCTTTGTAATGAGTGTAGTAAGTCAATTTTTAAATTCTCCTTGTCTAGACCATTGAGATATAGTTGTCCTGGAAAATGCTTCATTTATGATGATGAGGGAAATAAATACTCGAATTGTTGGGTATTTTGACGGTGACTGGGTAGGGTCACCAAGTGCTAGACTCTCCACTTCAAAATACTATGTTGTTGTTGGTGGTAAATTAATATTATGAAAAAGAGAGAAACACAATGTTGTGGCAAGGTCAAGTGCAAAAGTAAAATACAGGGCAATGACATTACTCACTTGGGAGCTTGTATATCTTAAACAACTCCTCAAACAACTTATAAAGTTTGCAAATGCACCTTGTATGTGACAACTAGGCATCATACATATTGCCTTTCTTTCATGAAAGTACCAAACATATTGAGGTGAATTTGTCATTTAATAAGAGAAAAACTAGAGTTTATAGACATCGTTGTTGGATTTGTTCACAATTAACTCACATATTCACCAACTCTTTAAGATAACTAGGTATTGATTATGTTTGCAGTAAGTTGGGCAAATACGACCTGTTGTTCCTGTTTGAGGGGAAGTGTTATAATTATAGAAATAAGGAGCTGATCATACATAATCAGGAGTATTGTTATAATTATACGAATAAGGAGCTAATCCTATATAATTAGGAATATCTAGATTATTTATGTATTATTAGGAACTATATTATTATTCCCGTATATCTTTGTTATTGGAGGATATCAAACCTCTTCTATTTGTTGAATTGATTCCTTTTTCTCAATATGGGTAAAACACCTATATGTTCTAGCTTGAGGGGGAGAGTTGTAATTGTAGAAATAAGGAGCTAATCCTATATAATCAAGAATATTGTTATAATTATAGGAATAAGGAGCTAATCCTATATAATTAGGAATATCTAGATTATTTATGTATTATTAAGAACTTTACTATTTATTCCTGTACCATATTTTTGTTATTCGAGGATATCAAACCTTTTTTTATTTATTGTATTGATTCCTTTTTCTCAATATAAGTAAAGTATTTGTGCTCTCTTAGAAACACATGGTTTCAGGTTAATGCTCTTTCCTAGAGTTTAACAGATTGGAAGATTTGAAATTCGTTGCTAATTTGTGAAAATAAATTATTTTAAACAAATTGTAACTAAATACTTGAGAAGGCATTAGGACATAGTCTTATCTAATAGAAGAATATCTTGTCTTATCTGTTGTCACCCCTTACTGATCTTGCCCAGTCTTTTAAAGGGAGATTTTCTGTTTAGGTTAATTTGGTGAACATATTTACATTTTAGTATGTTTAAATGACTAACCGTTGTGATGGTTAATTTATCCAGAAATATATATGTATTTACCAGGATAGTTGAAATCACAATTCTCCCAATTTTAAGAACCTAACGTTCAGTGTTATAAAAAATCTACTATGGTAGTTACCACATGGCAAGCCTACCCACCCCAACCCACATTGGACCAACAACATCCTTCATTATGTTTCGTTGATATTTCAAGTTTTGAATTTGCAATTTCTAGTTTTTTATTTGATTTTATTATTATTTGAATTTCTACACATGATATTGTTATTAATTATGATTGTCTTTCATTATTTTTGCATTAGAATTATATTTTTGGATTTTTTTAATTCATGTATATAGTATATATTGATTTTTTTTTGTCTTTGACGCTTCCGTCATAACTCATCTGATATTTCCTGATATCTGATATTGATATCAGTGCTAACGTTATTCTTTGCCTTACCTTTTCTGTATATTCAATTCTACTTAACTTTAAGGCACGACAGGCAAGTCTGACAGTTTGATGTGTTGCAGGTGAACAAGGCTATTGTGGGTGCTCATGGCATAGACATGCAGTTTGCTGGATTGAAATTCCTTGAATCCTTGGTATTGGATTTTTTACGATTAAAAAGTTTTACCCATTTCTTTTTATTGATTTGGCTTTAAACATGCTTTAGTTTTTTATTTAATTCAATATGTATAGCTATCAGAATTTTCTCCATCTACTTCAAGTGCTATGGGCCTTCCAAGGGAATTTCATGAGCAGTGTAGGAGGTCACTTGAACGGGAGTACCTTAAGGTCTTTCTGATTTTTAATATTTATTTTCACTTTTCTTTTATCAAATTAATTGATTTTCATTAGAATTAGCAATAATTTCCTGAATTGATACCCCTCTTCTATATTGTAGACATTCTACTGTTGGACACAAGAAGCCACTTCAAGTGTCACAAACCGGATTATTGAATCTGACTCTGCTGTACCTGAGGTTAAAGTTTGCACAGCTGCACTGGATCTCATGCTTCAAATCCTGAATTGGGATTTTCTTAGAAATACCAATGACACAAGAATAGATGTAAATGTCTTCTCTGCTGGGGATTCTCTCAAAAAGTCTGAATATCACGTAGTGCAGGTACTAAGTTGGTTTGCTTATTTAACAATGTACATGCACTTGATTGAACTAAACATAACACACTACACATTGGTCACCATTGCACATTAAACAAGAAACATCTGGATTAGTTCATAACTAGAAATGTAGACTGTAACTCTCCCTTCAATTGGCCTTCATTCTGTTTTTTGTGATAATATGCAGCCTGGTTCTGACTGGCGTGATGTGTTAATTTTAAGCGGTCATGTTGGATGGCTTTTGAATTTATATGCAGCATTGAGGCTGAAATTTTCATATGAAGGATACTGGATGGACTGCCCTGTTGCAGTTTCTGCTCGGAAGCTAATTGTACAATTTTGTTCTTTAACAGGACCTGTATTTCTTTCTGGTATAAGTATTACTTGCCTTCCTTTATGCATATTTTATGTTCATTTTCTTGGAGTTACAATCTTCAAGTTGATAAGTATTTTGCCTATCTTAGGAGGGATTTGATAGAGATGTCAAGCTGATTTCATTGATAGTAAGCTCATTCCTGATAATTTGTTTGATTAAACTAATTGGTCCTTCCACAAACTATCATTTCCGAAAGATATCTTCTGAAAAGCGTGGAATAAGACTATATTGATAATGTTTTTCGAAGTGCATGTTGCTTTAAAATTTTAAAAGTCTTCATTACAGCCTTTGCAGTTCTTGCTTCAGTATAAAAAAATTCAAACTATTTCTTGCACGGTTGCAGTGCTAGATTTTACTGGATTACTAGTTATTGCTGAAGGATCCCTGATCAGTGTTAAGACTTAGGGACATGTTTCTGTCCCCATTACAACCCCTGTCCCCTAAAATATATAAATTTTGGAAATCCTTTATTTGAATTTCTTTGACATTGTTCGTTCTGTGATTTAGATGATAGAAAAATGCATGAGCAACATCTTCTGCAGCTCCTATCTGGGATAATAGAGTGGGTAGATCCTCCTGATGCCGTTTCAAAAGCTATTGAAAATGGGAAAAGTGACAGGTTTGGAGGATATTCATCTGCATAATGCACGTTCGAATTCATTTACCTACCTGCACATATCCACCCGTTCAGTTTTTGTATGTATTTAACCCACAAATTGATGTTGGTTTCATTCAGTGAGATGCTTGATGGCTGTCGAGCATTATTGGCCATTGCAAATGTAACAACTCCCCATGATTTTGATGGTTTGCTAAAATCTATAAGGTCATAGTTATCGTGGTTTGATTTTTTAGTGATGGTGTTTCTCGGTGTTGATCATAATGACAGTTAAAATAAACTGACATGAGTAAACATTTTTGTTTTTGATACTTTAGGCCAATGGGTACTCTTACCTTTTTGTCAATGCTGATGTCTGAAGTTATTAAAGTCCTTATGACTAATATGACGGAAGAGGAGACTTGGAGCTGGGAAGCACGTGATGTTTTATTGGATACTTGGACTGCCATTCTAACGGTATTCATTTGAATGAATTATTTGAAACAATTATCTTGTTTCCTCTAACTTTAATAACATTTTTTCAATGTTAAATCAAATAAGGAAACTTGTTAGTTCTGGTCATTACACTGAACTATATTTATTTCTCTTTCCAGCCAATGAATACAATCAACGTGAATGCCTTGCTTCCGTCTGAAGGGATAAAAGCTGCTGCCGATCTCTTCAGCTTCATTGTAGAGTGCGAGCTTCGATGTAAAACCTATATACAAATTTCTACAGTGCTGTCTTTTTCTGTCATAAAATTGTGTTACTTTCTCTTTCTGCATTTACATTGTTATGATAATATGACTTTTCTTTTTATTTAGTGGCCTCTGCAACAGCATTTAATGATGAGGGCTGTTCAGACTATCTTCATGCTTCTGTATCTGGTATGAAACCAATATAAAACTTGGACATGCTAGTATTATGTTGTTATTTATGTTCTTGTTGATATTGTCTTTGCTTGCTGGATTTTCTTTAAGCTACTTGAGAAAAATACATAAGAGTATATAATGAATTTGAGAGAGTGAATTTCCCTCACTTATGGTCTCATTTATAATAACTTTGGATACATAGCATACAATGTATGAGAGGGAAGAGAAGAGAGTATGAAAAGATATATTTAGGAGCTACGTATAGCACAAAGCACACAACAACTTTATAATAAATTCTATAGACTATTTTTTCTAGCACTCTCCCTCAAGCTGGAGCATAAAAATTGTACGTGCCAAGTATGGAACAAATAAATTCAATATGAGGTCCTCTCAAGGATGTTGTTAATACATATGTTAGTTAATCATTTATTTTGACAAACTCGGTGTAGATTTCCTCGGGTAACAACTTTTCTCAAATAAAATGATAGTTAATTTCTATGTGTTTAGTCCTCTCATGGAATACTGATTGGAAACAATGTGGAGAGTAGTTTGGTTATCACAATACATTTTCATTGGCTAAATCTCACAAAAGTCTAATTCTTGGAGGAACTGTTTTACCCAAATAAGCTTTCAAGTGAGGGATGCCATTACCCTATACATAGATTTATCAAATGATACGGCAACAACATTTTGTTTCTTTCTTGCTTTTCCAAGAGATAATGTTTCCTCTAAAGAAAACACAATATCCTGTAGTAGAGCGTCGGTCCATAGAACCAACCCAATTAGCATCACAATTTCAAAGAGTTGGGTATTCCCTTTATCTTCATAAAGTAGTCCCTGTCTTGGAGCCTCTTTGAGATATCTTAGAATACAGATGACAACATTGCAATGATCAATACAAGGATTTTGCATGAATTGACTCAACACCAATTGCAAAAGACATATATGGTCCAGTAATAGTTAGATAAATAAGTTTTCCAACCAGCCTTTTACACCTTTCTGGAATAGAGAAAGCTTTTCTGTTAGGTCCAATGATAGGGACAAGACAGAGTGTGGAAGGTTTATTATAGGAGGAGGTTTAGAAATAAAGACAGAAGTTGTTAAGGTAGCTTGAGGCAGTTTGGCGTGTTTATGATAGTTAGAGGTTGGTATATATATTGAGCAACCCCTGATAGGGAGAGGGATCATTTTTGGTTGATAGAAACATTTCCTTGGGAAAGGAGATTTTTCTTTGTAAGATTTGATCATATGAATAAAATCTGACTTGAGAATAGAATTAAAAGTTCTCAGTCAATTCAGTGTGCATAGTGGGTTTGATTCTTTTAATTTTCAGTAGTGGAAACCTAACAATTTGGTCTGACCTGTCGGATCCAAAATCGGAAGATAGAAGAAATGGAGTATTGTGTGAGCACACTGGAGAAAATGGCCAGCGAAAAGGGGTGTATATTGTCAGAAGTGAAAGCAGAGATGTCTATAATGAAGACGAAGATAATGACTATCAAAGAACACTTCTTGGAGATTAAAGAACTGTTTTGAAATTCCAAGAAGGGAGAAAGATCTTCGGAAGGAGGAGAGAACTCGGTTAATGATGAAGAAAAGAGGGACGAAAGATCGGTTTAAAGTCAAAAATCTGATGATGAGGAGGTAGACGGATCGAGAGGATGGACGAAAAGAGTGGAGGTACCCATTTTTGAGGTGGTGGATCTGCAAGGATGGTTGACACGAGATGAGAAATTCTGAGGTGCAGAAAAAAGTGGGAAAAGAGAGGCTTAAGTTGGCATACATAAGACGAAGTGGAACTCCAATCATTGGTATAATTTTTGGAGACAAAATTTCAAGAACCCATCTTGGAGTGATTTTTCTAAAGCTCTGATAAGAAGGTTTGGAGGGAGAGAGAGCAATTTTGTATGAGAGGCTAGCAAGATTGAAACAAAAAGGTAGGGTGGAGGAGTATATGCAGGAGTTTGAGATTTTGGTGGTGCAGGTTCCAAAGATGGAGGAAAACAATTAATGTGATATTTTTTGGGGGGCTTACAGGTGCGGATTAGAAACCAGATTCGACCCCATGATCCAAAGGACTTTATGAGGGCAATGGAGATTGCGGTGGATTTGGAGGAAGCCATTAAGGAGGAAAGGAAGATGATCCCCACAAAGAACATCTCGTCAAATTTTAGACATGTGACAGGAATTGGAAAAATGGAAAGTGGAAAGGGGTGGAGTGCACAAGTCGGATCAAGTAGTAACAACACTGCTAGGAAGGAGTACAATCAAGGAGGTAGAGTACGGGCAAGGACGAGTACGGGTGAAGTTCCAAGAAACAAAGGGGTGAGAACCCTTCTGTATATGGAATACATCAAGAGACGAGAAGAAGGGAGGTGTTACCATTGTGGAGGACCTTATTCCTATGGCCATCGTATTCCAAACAAAAACCCGAGAGTGATAATCTGTGGTGAAGCAGAGGAAGGGTTGGATTCTGTGGAGACCGACGAGAGGGAGTTGAGTAAAAGAAACGATGAAGAGGAGGAACGTGGATGGAACCAGAATGTCAAAGGACGGAATTATCTCTATTCTCGGTGGGAGGAATGACGCAGTATCATACCATGAAGCTTCAAGGAAATCTGCAGGGGACTGAGGTGCCGGTACTCATTGACAGTGGAGCTAGTCACAACTTCATTGCAATAGGATTGGTGGAAAAAAAGTGAAAGTGAATTGGGAGAAATTAACCATGAGTTTCTCCAACCAAGGACGAATCGTAACCATTCAAGGGGACCAATCATTGAAGAGAACATTAGTGAGTTCACATACTCTGAAGAAAGAGTGGGAGATTGCAGTAGTTTCGGTGTTATGGGGGGTTGACGGAACCAATGTGCTGAAAAAAGGGAAGGGAATGTTGATTTGAAACCACAATAGAGGCAAGAACTGGAAACAATGTTGAGGCAATGCAGAGGGGTGTTTGAGGAGATGAAAGGGTTGCCACCTAGCAGGGAAATAGATCATAAAATACCAATAAAACCAGGGGTGGAGGCAATGAACGTTAGACCTTATAGGTACCCTTATTTGTTAAAGGCAAAGATTGAGAAAAAAGTGGAGGAAATGTGAAAACGGGAATTATAAGACCCTGTAACAGTCCATAATCCGATCCAGTGATCTTAGTAATGAAGAAAGATGGCAGTTGGCGATTTTGTATGGATTATAGGGCTCTAAACCGAGCTACTATTCCAGATAAATTTCCCACACCAGTGGTTGAGGAGTTATTGGATGAAGTACATGTGGCAGTACTGTTAGGTCCAATGATAGGGAACATGATAGAGTGTGGAAGGTGTATTATAGGAGGATGTTAAGAAATAAAGACAGAAGTTGGTAAGGTAGCTTGAGGTAGTTTGGCGCATTTATGATAGTCAAAGGTTGGTCTATATATTGACCAACCCCTAATAGGGAGAGGGGTCCTTTTTGGTTGATTTGTGCATTGTTGATAGGAACATTTCTTGTGTGAAAGGAGATTTTCCTTTGTAAGATTTGATCATATGAATAAATCTGACTTGAGAATAGGATTAAAAGTTCTCAGTCAATTTAGGATACATAGTGGGTTCGATTCTTTTAATTTTCGGTAGTAGAATGTTAGAGATATGATTTAAAGGAATGAAACATACTGAAGATTAATTGTCACTTTGACGTGCAAAAAGTCACGTTTGGCAAATTTCTAGTAGCTTTGCCATTATTCACTTTGTCAGCTTCAACAACCAACTGGTTGACATGTTAACTAAGTCTCTCTAGGGATCTTGTGTTGATGACTTTTGTACCAACAAGCTTGTCGCAGATGATACATATGCTCGAGCTTGAGTGCGAGTGTTCGAGATCTGATTTAATTATGTTAGATATATGGTTTGATTATATTAAATAAGGAGATATGATATAATTTTATAGGGAAATATCTCACCAAATATTTTCCATTATTAGATATTGATTTTGTTCCTTATTATTTTATCTCATTGTTCATTATAAATAAGAATACTCATGTGTGTACCCAACACACGATTTCATTATATTCCTTCTTAGTTTCTCTCTTTCTCAACATGGTACTAGAGGAGTACCATCCTCCGTGACCTGTTTTACACTGATCCTTTTCAACGGAAATCATTGTATTATCTTTTATACTATAGTAGTATTAGTTGGAATTAACTGTAAATTTTTTTTTTTTTAGATTTATTTGAATTATTAAACAGAATGGGGCTGCAATAGTTTTCCACCATTTGTTTTCATTGATTTTATTTAAGGCCAATGGTTTCCTTCAAAACACATCCAGTTCTTGTGTGAAAATATCTTCTACCATCACAAAAGTACTATAATTTTTCATCACCAGAAATCAAATAGACATCATATTTGGGCTTGATGAATTTTCTTTTGGTATTTAAATTATAATGTCTTTGCAGCCATGGATGAAAGGTTAAGCTGCTATGCGCTTATTGCAAGAGCTTCCATTGATGTTACAATTCCTTTGCTCATTAGAGTATTTTCTGAGCGGGTTGCACGCCTTAATCAGGTTGGTTTTATATTTCAGGAATGGTAGTAATACCCTATGCTCACTTTTTTCTTACGATAATACAAAAATATATAATTAAAATTATTACAATAATTATTAAAATAAAAATTCATTATTAAATTTATATTAAAATTATAAAAATACGTGTATAAAAAAGTTGTATTTTATTAATTTTATTTTATAATGATATAATAAGAGTAGATGTACATAAGAATTGTTACATATAGTGGGTAGTTTTTTATAAATTAATAAAATGTTATTTTATAAGGGTAAAAATGGTAAAAAAATGTGTCACAAAAAAGGTAGATATAACACATAATCCTCTTTATATATAGTTTTAGATTACATTTTTTTGGGACTCTTCGAAATGGTGTGGGTCACCCTCAGTATTTATCAGGTATCACTCAATTTTGAACATCCCAATAAAATGATCTGACAGTAAAGATTGTGTTAGAAAACGACTTTAGATTTCTCTTTATTTTTTTATGGAGTTTAACTTTCTTGGATGAATTTTTTAGATCTGTTGGCTATTAATTTACTTTTCTACCCCATCCCCTGTTTCTGAATATTAGTAACTGTTCTGACTGCAAAGATTGATATCAGTAATTGTTGATACTGGAAAAAATTGATATTAGTTATTAACAACACCATAAAAAATAAAATGAACAATTGTTCATAACCAAAAAATTGAGATGTCAGTGAGGGGGCCTGGAGAGCCGAGAGGGGATTTATTTTTTGTTTCATTGAGGAGGATGTATGATAGGACACCAAAATGTGATAGAAGAATAGGCTAAACTCACCGCCCTCCAATACAGAAAACAGATAAAATTCTTATTAATTCTCTAAAACACCAGCACATACATCCACAAAGGAATATTTTCCTTTCACACAGGAGTAATCCTGTCACTATACAAAGTATCAAAAAACTCCCCTCTCCCTATACCCGGTTGGTCTTTAAATAGACCAACCAACCGCCAACCAACCCACAAAACTACCCAACCACTACCTATTATTTTGTATTCCTCTTAGAGTATACTTTCCGCACTTTGTTTACAACAATGTACATTTACACCCTTTTACAGGAGGCAGATAAAGCAATGTAAAAAAATTGTGGATACGTGTGATAGTCTTAGGAAGACATTCTATATAGAAGCGTTCTAAAGAGAGAGAGAGGAATTGGGAGAAAATCTCCATGAAAATAAAATTGTGTATTCTTGTTATGTATTCAGAGTTCTGTAATTCTTATGTATATTAGCAAATTAACTGAGAATAGGTTCTAATAGAATATTAGCTTAAAATATTCTAAAATATAATGAACTCTGACATGTAACAGAAAACGTCTATGTTCAGAGGTGCCACACTGTGGGCCTGTTTGAACTAACTTCTCCATAAACATATAGGATAGAAAAATAAGAACAAAAAATGAAATGGGTTTCTTTATAAGGTAAGGTAAGCTTATGCATTAATTAATTTTGTAGAAGTTCTCTCATATAGTTTCTCCGAGTTCTAATTTTTAACTTTTTCTTAAACTGATTTTAGGTTATGCAGAAAATCGTTACATTTTTTTGTTTACATTTTCTATCCTAGAACTGCTTATAGAAAAGTTTATCCAAACAGATCATGTTTACTCTATCATCAGATGAGCAGTCCAGGAAAGTAATTAATTAGCTTTCTCCTCAGAATTATTAGTGTATATCATTTTCGTTAAAAGCCCAATGTCCATAGCAAGAAATCTGGAACTGCTTTGATGATCTATGCTTTTCCTTCCTCCCCTACTCCATTGCAGTACCTAAATATTGTTTAACATCTGTCATAACCTGCTACATTCTAAGCATTATGGTGGGATATGGTCTAGGGCTCTAGTAACTATTACTGTTAGCAAGCAATTAACTTACAACAACCGTGTTCCTTGTCCCTAGATTGTTGCTATTAGAATGTTAGGTCTCTTCACATGTTGCTGCCTAAAAATGATAAATCAATCTTTCTAGGATGACCTCCCAAGGAAAAGTTTCACTCTTGGTTTACGCCCACTGAGATTAAATGCAACTTTAAACATCAAAACAGCCATTAATTTAGCATTTTGTCGTCTATTCCACCACCCATGAAATCACATAAAAAACCCAGAATTATGTTTTGTAAACATCTTGTGCGTGTACATTATCTCACACCAAGCATAAGTGGCAAAATCAGAGTTTAGGTATATAAAAAGGATGGTGGGATTAGTTGTAATCAAATGATGGAAACTTGTGATGCGTATGTCTTCAAAACCTAACTACAGTTTTGGTTGCAATTAAGTTGGAAACTGGTTAAAATGACAGTAGGTTTTTGATGAGTTTGATGGTTCATTTTGGTTATTATTTTAAAAAACTCCGTTTTATATCAATAAAATTATACCAAATGAATATCTAAATATATAGTATATAATAAAATAGTTTCTCTTTCGAACAAATGCTTCATAATTCTTAGTGATAGTAGAAATGTTGTATTCTAATAAAACGAATATGCAAAATCTAAAGTCCTATAAGAAAATTTCATAATACAGACACTGGTTTCTCTATGTGTATTTTATATATTTGTTTCTAGTTGTGTTTTTGTTTTGTCCCCAAAATAATAAATATTTTGTGTGAGTTATGTGAATTATTTCCATAGCTCAAATTATTCACTTCATTTATAGGTCAGGGGCATTGACATGACTGAAACATTGGAAGAACTTTATTCATTGTTGCTGATTATTGGTCATGTAATTGCAGATGAAGGGGAGGGGGAACTACCATTGGTATGCGATTTGTATTTTCTCCATGTTTGATATATTTCATTTAGAACTAGTTGTTGGTGCTGCGCATAATTGCGGTTAATAAAGAGAAAATGCTGGAAAGAGGGCTTAGGCGGAAGAGGGTGTATCAAATTGGCAAATATGGCAAATCTTGTGGGATAATATAGAGAAAAGACTGTTAAGAAAAAATGGGTTTTTTAGGGGGGAGAGGGACAGGATGTACCATAAACAATTTGCCATTTTGATACTCTGAAAAAATAACTGTGTATTTTTTTAATGTTTCTATCTTTAACTTTATTCATTCTGGCAATGTGCAATGTTGATTCAAGGCTATGTCATTTGTGATATTTAGGTTCCTAATACGATACAAACCCAATTTGTTGTTGATGTCGTTGAAGCAGATAGGCATCCTGTTATTTTACTTTCCAGGTAAATTATTTTCTTCTGCTTTTCTGATTTGGAATTTGATGTTTGAGTTTTTTCGCAAGGAATCTTAGTAAATTATGTTTAGTGAACTTCGTTCAGATATTTTAACTTGTTTTTTCCTAGGCTGTTAAAATTCTTGAATTTTTTTTTTTCAATAAATTGGCAGTGCTAATGCATAAAATTTTTTCATATGAAATTTATAGAAAATTCATAGAATTGTCTTACTTATCTTGAATACTGAATTTGGGGAAATTTGGAGTTTGATAATGTGTAATTAAACAATTCATCTTTTCCCTTTATGAAAAGTATGTTGAGCTAAAAACACAGTATTGACGTTGATTTTTCTGTCAGTGGTGTGCTAGCAGTTTTTGATTAATATGGAATTTGATAAGCAAGACTAAATTGGATTTTTGTGAAAAATGCTTGTAGGGTTTTGAATCATGCCTGTGTTTGCTGTTTGTCAGTGAGCACATACATGACTGTTACTCTCTTAGCCTGATAACTTTGTCTGAGTTAAAGAGCTGTTCGTTGTTATGGTTCTTCCTAGGATAATAATGAAGAGTTGATGCTTGAAATTATGATAACAATAAGTTAACACTTGAATACAATACCTTCTGTCAAAGTTTGCATTACATAATCTCTGATCCAATTATGCAACCATAAGACCCTTTTCCTTATGCATTAATGCAGCTCAATCATAAAATTTGCTGAGCAGTGCCTCCATCCAGAAATGAGGGCATTAGTTTTTAGTCCCCGACTTGTGGAGGTATGTAAATCCATCTTATATAATGTTAATTTGGTTCTTCTACCTCCTACTATATTCATAAATTTCTGTTAGACATCCAATCTGAATATGTTGCTTTTGTTGTTTTCTTGCTTTATTTCAGTGGTAGAAATAATTACCAAAATCTTTTTCACGATTCAAATCCAGAAATAATATGTTTCTTTTGTTGTTTCTTGCTTTGTTTCCATTCTTCTAAATATAATTCATAATTTTGTTTTATAAGACTTTTGTTTAAGTTAGTTTAGCTTTTTTAGATTTAAATTTGTTATATAGAACACTATATGTGTATCTATATGATATATTTGAAGTGGTTTTCGTAAGTACAGAACATTACGATACTAATGATCAACTGGACTATTTTTTCAAAATTCTTTTAGTTTAACAGCTTCCAAGACGTTTAAAAACGAAATAAAGAGTGACATTACCATTGATAATATTTGGCTGTATACACCAATAGAAGCCAATTATTGGTTGTTTTAAATTATGGTCTTATTTGAAGATTAAGTTGAATTCAACGCTCTATGCAGTCAATTATATGGTTCCTTGCACGATGGTCTCGTACATATTTGATGTCTTCTGATGGGATTGGGGAGAAAATATTAGATTCAGGTCATCATCACGAGCACAGTTCAAAGAAGACTTTGCTTTGCTTCTTTGGAGAACATAACCAAGGGAAACTTGTTCTTGATATTATTGTTCGTATAGCTTTCGTCACACTTACATCATATACAGGAGAGAAGGATTTGCAGGTTTGAGTTTATCATTTTAACAATTTTAACAATTATGTAACTAATTTGATGTTGTATTCAGACGGACAGAACTGCAATCTTTACATGCATATTTATCATAATTCTCAATAAGCAGTATATTTTACCATATTATGTAAACGTATTATAGGTGGTAGATTTTATTTTTAATCAAATAAAAGAGTTATAGAATCACTATAGAAGTTGCAAACTTAACTAAGTTAGAGCTATAACTTCTATCAATCATATGCAGTATTCTTAAAAATTTTATTAAAGAGCGGAACCACACCTATCCCAAAGAAGTCAGAAACAATACAAGAGGTACACTATCAGAAAAAACCGAAGTTTTCAAATCATAAGTTGCTAAACCATCAACACCTATTTCCCGCCCTTAACATATGAGAAAATTTGAAATGTATTCTCCTTAGAAACTGTATATGTTATTCTATGTCAAAATTATTATCCAAAAGGAACATAGATTGTAACGTCTAAAACTTCAGTAGATGCATTCATCTTCTGAGATCCGTTAAGAGGATGTGTTGATTGGAACCTAGACATTTATGTTTGATTGATTTAATATGCATCTTTTCTTTACATTTTTTTCCTTCTAAAATTTAATATTCAATTTATAATCTGCAAGTGCAATTTATCTGTAAAAGATACCGGCATAAATGGCAAATGAGCTTGTTCTTATGCAATGCATGTTTTTCCTAGGGACTCACTTGTTACCAGTTACTTCATTCACTGGTTCAACAAAAACATATATGCATCCACCTTGTTACTCTGGTGAGTCAATACTTTTTTATGTACCTTTAAATTGATAAAGCACATCAAAGTTTTGTCTTGATGTAAACTTAAGAGTCTGCATGTTTTAAAATGTATTTTTTCGTTAATGGGTGATTCAAGTTTGGTTAGTAGTTTTTCGCTGTTAAAAAAAAAAAAAGTTTGGTTAGTAGTTGCTTATAATTATAATAATAGAATACTCGTAGATCTGGAGCTAATAAACAGGTAAACCTTGTTCCCATTACTTGCCAGAATAGACTAAAGTTTTCGTAACAGCATAATGATGACAAAATGATCAATCAAACTTTAAAACGCATCATATCCATCCTTTCCTTTGTGTTTACTATCAGCATCTTCCACAATGTGTACGTCAATGTCCTTGATAGTTTTAAGTGTTTTCAGCACCTAGATCCAATAATGCATTACCGATTTGATGTGTGATCTTCAGTAATCATTTCAAGTTAATGGTCAGAAGTTTTTCTCATTGTTTACTTAGTTTTATGCTCCCTGAAACTGGGAAGTATCTGAAACAATTTTTGGTGATGGTGTAATTCTCAAAATAATATTTCTGTAGTGTTTTATGTGATCGTCATTTTATATGCTTTCTTAATGATATGTTAATGTTTTTAATTGGCTTTAAACAATATTACAAGTGTTGTACCTACTAGAAGAGATCAAATTCCCATTTATCATAAAAATGATGGTTATTTTTAATACACTCAAGTCCCAATATGACCTTCATATTTTGCCATAATCAGTAAGCTCTCATCTTTTATTCTGGTTGTTACCACCAGTGTTACTATCAGAGTTTGATTCGCTTGTTCTTTTGATATTATGTGCAGAATTCGTGGCATGATCTAGCAACCTCATTTTCCACCGAAAAGACTTTGACCTTTTTGGACACTGCTCATCAGGTAAGATCTTTATTTCCCACCATCTACTATGTTGTTATGGGTTGTTTTCTAAGTGCCGTCAGTTTCTTGCTCCAGCGATCTCTTGCACAAACACTTGTTCGTTCAGCTTCAGGCATAAGAAATTCAGAGGCGTCTAGTCAGTGAGTATTTACTTCAACTTTCTTTTGCTATATTTTTGAAATTTATGACACTATAAACCTTTCAATTTATTTTTATTTGAAGGTATGTAAGAAATCTCGTGGGTCCTATTGCAACATACATAGTGGAGATATCCAAGAAGAGTAATTTAAAAAGCATTGCCCAACAACCAGATATTCTTCACTCGGTGAGGGCTTGAGGAATTATTCCATTCCAATGTTTTTATGAAAATAATTCCTCAATATCCTCAACGTTCTATAGGTCAGCTGCATGTTAGAACGGCTACGTGGAGCTGCAAGTGCTTCTGAACCTCGGACACAGAAGGCTATCTATGAACTAGGATTCTCCGTAATGAATCCCATACTAGTTCTTCTTGAAGTTTATAAACATGAGGTAGCAGTCACATTTATCAGTATCTTCAGCTTATATAATATCCTTAATCCTGTTGACAAACTCAGAAGTGTTATTCATATGGCTATCTTATATTTTTTGTGAACATCTCATATTATCTAAATTTTTTCAAGTAATTTTTATTCCTTAGAATTATTTCATTTTATTGTTATTTTTCGTTTGACAAATGTATGTAAATTTCCAAGTTTCTGATATCTTGTTGTTATGTACTTACATGTATTTATTGTTTAGTCTGCAGTTGTCTACCTGCTACTTAAATTTGTAGTTGACTGGGTTGATGGACAAATTACATACTTGGAGGCCCAAGAAACTGCTGCTGTTGTTGATTTCTGCTTGCGTTTGCTTCAGCTGTATTCATCTCACAATATTGGCAAGGTGATTTTCTGTTATCACTTATATTGTTTTTGATATGGCAAATACTTTAGATCTGGAGGAACACCTTGACTAGTTGAACTTTCCTTTTGGTACCTCAGATTGTTGAGGCTCCTATGTGGCTTCCATTTCCTAATTTGTTTGGATGTATTCAGTTATCATAAAATTGATTTAAATAAAAATTACCGTAGGAATAGGTTTTTAATTTCTGTCTCTTTTACATGGTTTTTCTTTCCTTTCTTTTGTCTGGGGATTTCGGGTAAGTGAGCGCTTGTAAGTGGTGCTCTGAACCTCCCTCTTCAATATTATTTTTTTTTCCTGAAAAAGTTAAATTATATATTGAAGCTTTAATCTGGTTCAAGTTCATACCATATACAAATCTTGAGGTCAGATAGTTGGAAAGGAAAATCTTTATACTCCTATACCTGCAGCGTTAGAAGTCAATGATTACACCCCTTTATCAGTTTGTATGAAGCATAAGGGATTCAAAGAGCCGTATTCATTTAATTTTTTTCCCTTTCATAATGCGTTTCTCTTTCATCCCAATACCAACAATACAAGTGTTTCAATTATATTATGGGCTGTTTCCTTTGTGCTTATTTTTTTGAAGGTGTTTCTTAACTAAAATAAACAGATTTCTGTTTTTTTTTTTTGTGTTTATCTAATATGCTTATTTTGAAAATAAGCTTTTTTTCAAGTTATTTTAATAAGAAAGTCTGATCTGCTTAAATGATTTTTTACAAATTGTTTAATTTGAAAACAAATATAAACAACTGGCCTATAGAAAGTCAATATATTGTTGCTGAGTCAATTTTTCTTTTTCATTATTTTAAAAATATCCTCTCTCAAGTTCCATTTGCTCCTTTTTCAGATATCACTAAGTCTGTCAATGAGCTTAATTTCGGAGGCCGAAGCAGATAAGTATAGAGATTTGCGCGCGCTTCTTCAACTTCTCTCAAGTCTTTGCTCTAAAGACATGGTAAAAATTTTCTTTGCATAGTTCATTTGACTAGCACTTGGAAAGAGGTTACTTGCCTCTCATACTCATACTTAACATAGGTGCCACTTAACTAAAAAATTCTTAATGTGGCAGATTGATTTCTCGTCAGATTCGATTGAAGCCCAAGGCACTAACATATCTCAGGTAATATCAAGATTACATTTACCAGTTTCATGTAAAGTTAAGATAGCGAATTTCTAATGCATGTTTCTTGTAGGTGGTTTACTTTGGTCTTCACATGGTCACACCGTTGATTTCTTTGGAACTCTTAAAATATCCCAAACTTTGTCATGATGTAAGATTTTTTTTTTTTGTGCTCTGTGAAGTAATACGGGACTGATTGTTATCCAAAACTGATACTGTACAACCTATTTGCAGTATTTTTCTCTCGTTTCACATATCTTGGAGGTTTATCCTGAAACATTTGCGCTACTAAATAGCGAATCCTTTGCTCATATACTTGGAACCCTTGATTTTGGTCTTCACCATCAGGTAATATTTGTAATGTGCTTTTTCTTTAATAATCAATATTATAGAATGAAGCAGTTAGAAACTAAACTGATTAAGCTACAATAAGCTTAAGCAGTTTTTCAATTGTTTAGCGTTCTTTTCCAGTGTCCTAAATAAACTTCTTTGAAAAAGGGGATAAATTTTTCCACTGTGTATTACATTTAACAGATGATTTTTTTTTCCTAATTGGTAACTTGTGATTGTGCTTACAATTTGTGGCTATCCTTTACGGATTTTGCAGGACGCGGATGTGGTTAGTAATAGTCTGAGAGCTGTGCAAGCTCTTGCTTGTTACCACTACAAAGAGACCAGTAATGGTAATATAGGCTTGAGTGCCCACAGCGTTAAGGATTCGAGTGGGAATGTTCTGGAAGGTCTTTTGAGCCGTTTTCTTCGTTCACTGCTGCAGCTCCTCCTTTTTGAGGATTATAGGTGAGAATGCAAAGGAAATTCTTTTTTCCCCTTTTCTTTTCTGGTTTACCAAGCCCGACCATGTTTTGGACCTTGAGAGTGGGATTGTTTATCTAAAATAGCATACATGGATCAATATGGATAATTTAGCACTATTACTTGAATATATGTACTGTATTTGTCACTGAGTTAGCAGGTAATTTATTATCTCCTCCCCTCCCCTCTCCTCTTTTGGTCATAGATTGATAGAAGCCCAACTTGTAAAGGCATGGTAGGGTGAAGGAGAGTCTACTCTAGGATGAATAAAAAGCAACAGATTTAGGAGTCTGTTTGAGGAAGTTCTTATCTGATGTCATGCTATTCTAAATATATGATTATCTGGCAGTTTGTATATCTAAGAAGGTTTTTTTTTTTTTCTTTAATCCTAAATTATAGTATTTTGTTGCACAAAATATTTTAAAGGTATTGGGAATCTGTTAAGGGGATCTAGTCTAGTTATCTTAATAAAGTGGTTCTTTTGGATCGGTAGTTCATCAAATTTTTGGAGTTTGATTTTCAAATAAATACAACAAGAAAGTTTTGTCACTCCAGGTGAGGAGGTTGTCTACATGAATCACTTGATCCTATTCAACTCAGTTAAAAGCTTCCGGAATTTCTTTGACAACTTACTCCAAAGTTCTTCTTAGTCTCCCTCCTCCTTTCCATAGGATTACAGACCATACAATTTGTTCTTCTAATTGGTGTAGCTGTGCCTCTAGTAGACTTGTTTGTATGTTTCCAAATTATCCTAACTAATTTTTGGTCATATTTTCCTAAATTTGTCCTACCCTAAGGTTTAGGCGTATATAATCATTCCATATCTTGTCCTTTCTTGTGTGGCCATACATCCATCAGAACGTAGAACGTTTTCGTTATGCTACTACTCGTTACTCGTACCTTTTTCTCATGTGAGAATGATATTAACACTTTTTCCAACTCACTTACAGGTTGAAATTTATTGAAAAGTATAAAATCAGGAGAGAAAATCGTTAAATGTGAAGTGGAATCCACCAAAATTTGTGGCTTTCAATAATTCAGTCAGTAATAAAGAGCACGCTGCTAATATTTTTCATTCTCATGTCCCTTTCAAAATCTAACATTCATTGCTTATCTATCTCTATTCTCATATTTAAGTGAAAAAAATCACACTTTATTAATGTTTGACCTTTGGTTACGCCATCATTTTATGAAATTTTTGTTTTACGAGGAGGCATTCTAGGAAGAATATTAAAATATTGTTAAAATTTAATACACTTGGCTGTTTTCCGTGGTCTGTGTGAAGTTGTTTCTATATTGCTTATAAATGAGAACATGGTTAATTCTATAGTACGTGTGTCAAATGAATGTGCAAGTCATATAATGTGCCATCTTTTAGAGCACACCCACATACTTTGTTTTCAAGTATGTCATGAGTTTGATAAATTTGTTGGATGATTTATTTTAAATTTGCAGACACATATCTACACAAAGACCTCTGTTTCCTAGTTCCTAGTATAATTTTACTAAACGGACATTCGACATCTTAGTTAATGCTGTTCAAAATCACATTGCAATTGGCTAACAGTATTAGCCTTGTTATTTCAGTTCGGATCTGATCAGTGTTGCGGCAGATGCTCTCCTTCCATTAATCCTGTGTGAGCAAGGCCTGTATCAGGTATGAGTCTCTGACTTGCATTTGGTAAACTTTCATAGCTAACATGTTTGAACTAGCAGTATAAAATTGATGTATAAATGAACATAGTGTTGCTTATTCTCTTCAATGGTGAATATGCAAGTTACGCTACTTTTCATATCAGGAATATGTTTTATATTTTTTGTTCAGTGTCCATTTCAAATCATACTGATAAAGAAAAGTCCGTTTCAAATCAGCATACATGCGTTCAACGACCTGTTCAGTGAAAAACTTAGCTTGTCTGTTGCTATTGGTGACTTACTTTCCCAAAAGGAACCTCCATTATGAACCAGCTTATATTCTGTTATTTTGGGGGGGAGGGTATTTAAACTTCAGTTTTTAAGAAAATTTTACATAATCAGTTACTATAAATATGTTCTTGTATTCCCTCTGTGATTTCCCCCTTTTATTTAATGGATTGTGGGTAAATTTCCTTACAGAGATTGGGGAATGAATTGATAGAGAGACAACCAAATCCAGCACTCAAAACTAGGCTGGCAAATGCATTTCATACACTAACAAGGGCAAATCAGCTTTCTTCCTCCCTGGATCGAATAAATTACCAGAGGTTTAGAAAAAATCTTAATAGCTTCCTAGTTGAAGTTCGTGGATTTCTGAGGACCATGTGATCAACTGTGTATGGCCTGTATTGTATAAAGCTTCCAAACTGGAGTTGAGATTACTATTGATTAAGCCAGCAGCTGAAGATAAACGTAGAGAGCTAATCTCTCGGCGTACAAATTATTTTGGTTTACACCGTGTCCTATGTTCACTGGGCTTTCCTCAGTTATATCATATCACTTGGGTTGTTTGCAAAAGTAAAAGAAGCTTCTTTTTTGCTTGGCAGAGGCTATTAAAATAGTAGAAAAGCAGCCTGAAGATCTTAGTTGCATTTCAATGACAATAGTTGTCGAGGCACATTCCTTTATGGAAAAATGTATCCTTGTGTAGATATATATTACTATCACTTAGTTTGGCAGGAGCCTCTCTTTCTATGAACCCTTTCATGTTTGTGCTCTAACGCACAGGCTCACACTCCGTTCAGATCCGTTAGATATACTAAACCATTCCTAAACTTGTGCAAACTTACGCTTTCATGGAAGCTGATTGTTGAGAAGATCAAAATGCTAGAGTGATTTTGTTCACACAAGTTTTGCAATTATGTTTGTAAAAGTATAAATATGGCTCCATCTTAGTTTTGGTGTGTCTGCATCTTATCTTAAGGTCTTGCTCATCAGTATGTACACTTACGTGTGACTGTAAATGCATTTGTCGAGCAACAATCATCAAAGCTCAATCTTGATTTAGCTCCATATTTTTACTCCTCGACTAATATACAACGAGGACGACTGCTAAGTGACTCATTCATAATTAGTAGTACCTTGCAAATTTTGTTAACCCAAAATAACTATAATACCAAACAAATTAATATCACGTATCTTGAAATTTCAACATGAGCATGTATACATGTTTATTCACACAACAAATTTTTAATTGTCCTTCACAATTTCCTTTTTGTTGTTCAACATAATTTGTTAATTTATTAAGAACAATCACATCAAAAGCTACTTACAAAATACACGAATGATGTGTGTCTACACATATATATATTAGTCATGGACTAAAACAATTTGATCTGTGTTATAAATACTTTTGGCCTACATGCAATCATTAACTTTATATGTTTCAATAAATTTCTCTTAGTTCTCACTACCATAGATTATCAATAAAGCAAGCTAGAGTGTATACTTTCAATAATGGATTTTTATATTTAATGCTACAGGCTACAAAAATTTCTTGACATACATCTCATATGTTTAACCTCCAACCATTTAAACCTTTATTCAATATACTTAACATTACTCAAATATAAGCTAAAAAAATTTCAAATATTACATTATTAAATAACTATACACATACACATCAAGAATTCAACATAAATATACATTAGTTTCACTTTTAATCTATTCATCAAAACATATTTTCACGCATATCAATTTTATATATACATAAACGTATTTAATTTTATATACAAATCGTATATCTAAAAAATAACATATTTTAAAATAAAACTAATTTGTTCAGATTTGCTAAGCAAATTTAAATCTTAAATGAATTTATTGCTCTAGGATTAAAATGGTTGTCATTTTTTGGATGAATTATTCCGGACTAACAAAAACAACACATTTTATAATATCACATGAACAACGCAACAAATTTGAATTAACATTTCTAAAATCGGTAATCAATCAAAATATTAAATAAACAATATAAATAATATCATAATATTACTTTCAAATAATTTATTGACTCTCATATTCGACTAAATATATACTAATGTACAAGTTATGGAGGTGCAGTAAGAAGCCGTCGTCACTCAATGATAAGAAAGCTCAAGCCAAACACCCAACACAAGTATCCCACCACTGCATTTAAACTCGTTTTTTTTATGTTACAAAGCAATCACCGCACAAACAATTGGATTTAGTATATTCAAGCTAAATCGTCTGTCCCGTTGGGTTCAACTAGAAAATATTTCTTCATTGGAGAGAAGAAAATAACTACGTGATTTCAATTCGTACACATAATGTGTTGGCATAACAAGGTCGCAACTTGTCTGCATTGCGAGAATTTGGCTAATAAGATTCAAAACTCATGAATTTCTGCATCCAAACAGTCTCAATATGTAATTCTCAGCCCAATGAAAATTATAGATAGGGTTGCAGAAAACGATGCAAGCCCAGTTGGTAGTTAACATTTGGTTGCTACTATATTTTATTTGAAGACACATAGTGGGTGAAAGAATGAGAAAGGAGTGAATAAATTAAGGATGGTAAGCAAAAGAAAAAGTGTGGGAATGATATGTGTTGGAAAGTTGTGGAGCTAAAGCATTTAAAGAAACGCTCCCACATCGATCAATTCAAAGAAGATTGTTGGGCTATAGTGTTCGGCTTCTCCGAGGACTTCGTTTTGGTGAAAACCACTACAAATTTTTGCCCTTGGTTTCGTAACACGGTAACAATGAGAGCTTATGAAAAGTTCGTACAGTTTAGGGTTTTGGCTGCATTAATAATCTAAAGTTCGTGGAAGACACGAGATGAAAGAAACTTGTGTGAATTCTAAGGACAGCATCTTCTCATAGAATAATACAGAAAAGGTACAATTTTACTACACCTTTACCTTTAAAATTCTCCTCTAGCGCAACCATTGAGACTACTATTGCTAAAAAATTTCTCGTCCTACTAAATTATCTCATCAGTAACAACTGTTGCATTATTGAATCAAGTTTCGTACAGTTTAATAACTTCAACAAATGTGAGTATTCAAGTTCACAAGTTTTGAAAAGGCTCAGACAGAAGTATACGTGTGGAATTGATTTCTGATTTCAGAAAGTATATATTTCTTTGAATACATATTTATTAAGCAAATTGTAAATGTTTTGTGTCTTGGGAAAAATAAGGAAGTTGATCACTTAATTTTATGATTGAAGAATCCAATGACTCAGGAAAAAGAGTGTTATTATTTCATGGCTCGTGCTCATCTATCTCTTTGTAATTACGTTAAGTAATCCATGCAACTTGTGTTTAAGTCTCACCCCTCTGTGTATAAGAGAGAAGTTATTCATCATCACATAACTACTAAGACAAATAACGTTAAACTCATTATCACACTTGTGCTAAGAAAAACCTGACTCTTAAAATGATCTTCATTTTTTTAGATAATTAGTAAAATAATGGTAGCTCATAACTTGTTAATTAAGAGTATATTCAGAGCATCATGTTAGCTTATTATCATAAGTTGTGAAGGCAAAGGAAACTATCAAAATCATAGTATCAATACGAGCATTATGGCAAGAAATTGAAATAACTTTATAAATAATAAAGAGGAAATAATAAATATTAAATATGATTAATAGTTAAGAAAATATCGATAATTACTTATGTGTAAAAAGGAAATATTGGATTTATTTCCGTTATGTTTGTTTGAATATCACTATCATTATATCATACCTCTATTTTACCTCTTTAAGTGAGATGATCGATTTGTTCTTTATTACAATAAAAAATGCAATTCACTTTTGAAACAGGTTGCTCAAATATTTTGATTAAAAAATTGAGTTAAGTTTGATACATTATAACTCACTGCATCGATCTACACATCACAAACTTTTAAGAATTTAAATAGAGTTTTATGAAAATGTGCAACAAGCATGATTTGTACAGTGTCCCATCCATGGGGTTTCTGAAATCCGTGGTAGAGTAGAAAATTTTGGGTACCGTAATTCCCACACAAACATTTATGAATTGTGGCTTTCATTTTCTTGAACAATGTCATCGGTTCAAAATAACATAATATTTTTACTTTTTTAGAATCCCAAATTATATTTCCCTGATTTTGTTGTTGTATCTCGCAAGCATTCTACATTAGGATTTTCTTATATATAACGTTGTTTTACGGTACTAATTTATATTTCAAAATTTTTATTTGGAGAAATATTAAACTTAAAAACATTACTAGACAATGAAATTTATGTTAATTCTGCTATCCAGGCTATTCAATGTTTCCAAAAATTTAATGTATAATCACATTATTAACATTTTTTTTGAAAAATTGTCATATAGGTGTCTTGATCTTTGACTTGTAGTGGTATTTTTGTTGGGAGCAAGGAGAATGTATAACCAGTTTTTTCTTTCTTTTTGAGCTCATAAGTCTTATATATTAAGATTATGAGAGTTATCTTAATTATTGAGTTTTTTTTAACAAAGGATTTATATTTTTTAATTGAATATGACTTTTTTTTACTTTGTTAAATTTTTGTTTCGCTGATATTATTTCTTGATTTTGACGAAAAGATAAGAAAAGTGTACGAGAACTTATAAAGATAATGAGTTAAAAGTTTCTCATATCTTTTAAAAAAAAATTATTATGCTCACAAACTAGTTTTTCTTATGATTAATTAGATTTTCATTGATATGGGGTTCTATAAGTTTTTATTAGTTTATTCTATTTTTCATGTAGAGGATATTCAAAAGTTTGTTTTATGTTTTTTTAAATTTTATCTAGTTCTCCCATTATTCATTTTTTTTAATAATATGTTTGATGATATATAATTAATGATCTTTTTATGTCATGGACGTGAAACTTAATAGTAATACTTAACATAAATTTTTTAAAAAAACATCATAAAATGTTTGATTTTTTTAATCATGGCATTAATACTAATTTTATATGATTAATTATGTGGAAACTTTATAATATAAGATACTACCTTCTTAATATGGTTTATTTTATATTTAAAGTGATAAGATTCGAATTTTAAACTATAAATATGTTTTATTAATATTTAATAATTCAAAAAATTATATATTTAAAATTTGAAAACAAGTAAATAATATATATAGTAATGTAGATAATCGGTATAAACAATAACTTTTATTTATACGAGAATATGAGATACTCATTTCTGTTTTCTAAGAGCAATTAATATTGCTTAACACGTAAAATATTTTTTTAAAAATAAATATGTAAAAGACATATTTTAATAATATATTGATATATAAATATAAGAACATCTATTCTGATCCTCATATTTTCAAAAGTAAAAAGCAAACATCCTCTTAGACTTGGTTTGAAAATCCATTCTATCAGTGCTAAAAAGGAAGTTTTAAATTTTTCATTTTAAAAGCATAAAACCAAAACTACTATTAGATTAACATTAAACCTAAATTGGGATATATAAAATAAAATTGACATCCAAACACTGCAGCAGCAGCATCTTTGGGTGGAATCGATTATTACTATAATTAAGCTTAAAAGTTTACATGTAAAACTAAAAGTAGATAAGTTATTAGATTGAGGTAGAGTTATTTAATGAAATTAATTTATTATTTATTTCATACATACAATGATACTATATATATTAAGAAGTTAAGTATAATTTCTTCTTGTTAATTACATGTGGTAGTAAAAGTATATTTTACGAAAAGCTTAAAAGGTAAAATAAATAATATTGTATTTTTTAGAAGCCAAAAGAATACATAATATTGTATATTTTATCAGTTAAAAGAATAAATAATATTTCATTAGGACGACATTTTTTTTAAAGGTATTTTCTTTTGGAATTGTCTCCTTTTCCTATCATTTCTTAAAATATTATTAAAAAGCATTATTATACCTTCACCGTCCTTTCTTCTTTTGGATTTTTTTAAAGAATATAAATTAAATTAAATGAGAACTTATAAAGAGTGTTCTAACCCTTTATAAATATTCCACTTCAAAATATAAGATTAAATAGCAAAAATAAGAAAAGGGTATTCTATCTATCAGATTACATCATCATAACCAACAAATTATTTATTATTAAACAACCAAACATATAAATTGTAGGATTAGAATTAAAAGATCCATCTTCCACTAGCCAATGTATTAAAATTTAGTGCTTTGTCCCTGGGTGATGCTCTTCATGCTTATGGCCTTGCAACATGACATTTCTGGTTTCAAGCATTACTCAGTCCTTCATGTAGCCTTGTAAATTTATCTTTGGATAACTTATTGGCTCCCTTTTATACCATAGCTCTTCTTACCTGCACTCAATAAGAAGAATTGTAAATGTTTATAAATATTTTTACTGGTGACTCTTTAAAGAAATACGTCTCTAATGTTAATGTATTACTAAACAGACAATCAAGACACATTACCTAAAGTTAGATGCTATCAGCATCTTACATAGTTGTGGTATCCTACTAATGCACACATACTATTTTAATGTAGTGTCTCCAAACATCTCACAGGTGTTTGATACCAGTCTGAGTATGAAAACATAATCCCAGTTTTTTTATATTTCAGCCATAGCTAAGTGTTTAGTCGTGCTAAGCACCAAACTTCCTCCATATCCACCTTCACAGGATTGAAAATAGTCCTATTTCTATGATTCTAAATTTCCCAAACAGTTGTAATCCACATACCTTTCCAAAAAATATTTTGTTTATTAGTGAGACTTAGGACGTGGAAATGTTGAAAGTTAGTCGAGAGTTGATTATAATTCATAGAGCCCACCTCTATCTAACTATCACACCTATTCCATAATTGTTTAGATAATCTATATTCAAAAAATAAATGGCAAGAAGTCTCATCTTTTTCCTTGTATAGCTCACACAATTTGTTTGACAGCTCTACCCGCCTCCCCTTTTAGTCAAGTTCATCTTAGTAAGGATTCTATCTAAGAGTACTCTTCATCCTAAGTGTATAGCTCTAGGAATAGAGTTAAGTTTCCAAAGTGCTTTAAAAATATTGTTATTTTCTCCCTGTTCAGTATTGTGCAGTATAAAATATAATGACTTAACAAATAAACCCTTAACATCATCTCTCTACACTCTCCTATCCTAACAATCTCTACTAGGATTTTTCTCATCCACTAATTGCATTAATTTGTCCACCAACTTTGCCTCCCAAGAAAATTCGCCTCTTCTCCATGGAATTTTCTAGTTCCATGTATCATCCCTCTATTCTCCCATTTCACTTAGAAAACTATGATATGATTAAAAAGAGTAACAACTCTTGAAAACAGTTCATTCAATGGTTGATTTCCTACTCGTATATCCTTTCAAAATCGAATTTTATCTCCTGTTCCAATTTTTCATTATATAGCTTTATCAAACCAGTCTCCTGGTTTTCTTTTCCCATAATTTTTACATATATCTCTCCACCACCAAGAGTCAAACCTATTTCTACATTCTACACGAATTTTCCCTCTTATATTATACTTAGATACAATCACCCATACGCCATACCTATTTTACTAAGAATGTTGTATTGAACTTCTGTATATCCTAATTCCCAACCCACCTTCTTGTTTAGTCTTACATATCTCTTTCCAACTAATCCAAGCAATCTTATTCTCTTCAGGACCCTTCCCCCACAAAAAGTTCCTTTACAATTTAACCATCTCTTTACAAATACTTATAGGTACTTTGAAAACAAAAAGATAATAGAAATGATAAAATAAATTTAATCAAACAAACCCTGTTTACCAAAAATAACAAACTCCCTCTCATATTTGATAGCTTTTTTCTAATTTTCTCCAAAAACTTCTTTCCAAAACTGTTTTTTTTCTAAGATTTCCTCCAATTTACATCTCTAACTACTTAAAAGACAAGACATATAATTACAATTTAAATTTCCAACATAACTATCCAATTCATTCTAACAACCTCTATCCCTCCTATCTTACTTTTTATTTCAGATTTTTTTCTTAATATATATATATATATATATATATATATATATATATATATATATATATTATTAGAAAGTATATATATTATTGGAAATATACTTAAAAAAAAACTTTCTTTTTAAAGCAACAATTAAACTTATGAAATAGTGGCGTGATTAAGCATATACAAATTAGTGCATTAAGTTATACATTCTGCACCAATAAATTATGAAATAGTGGCGTGATTAAGCATATACAAATTAGTGCATTAAGTTATACACAAATGTAATGCGGGTAAGTAAAAGTGCTTGTAATAAAATGATAAAAAAAAAGTAAGAACCAAATGTTCGTTCCTGATTTTCAGTAAAGTTTACATCTCTATGTGAAACTATATGTTAAAATATAGATTTATGGTTTGCTTGTAATTTTTATTATATAAAAATAAAAATTCTTATTCGATAAAAACATATGATTATTATGATTATATGGTGTGAGATAAAAAAAAAGTTTAAAACTTGTCCTGAAAGAAGGATGATAGCATAACATTGAATAAAAACATCTTAATAAATTTGCAAAAAAACAAAATTCTAACGCCTTCAAATGCATCAAATATATATATATATATATA
>Ga0209489_101858_pt1 | contig 43436 bp, 33 predicted proteins | sample SiratrowhiteBW_FD_187527 | JGI IMG/M metagenome (GOLD analysis project Ga0209489, IMG submission 187527) | Root nodule microbial communities of legume samples collected from California, USA - Siratro white BW (SPAdes) (version 2) | ecosystem: Host-associated > Plants > Roots > Nodule | place... | reverse complement strand
TTTTTTTTTTTTTTCTGAACAATGAAGAACGAAATTATAAGGAGTATTTAAGGGGTGCTTCAATCTTATTATAGAAAGGGAAAACAGCAGAAAGAAGATCCTAACAGCTGACCTCCAAGAACCAACACCGAGGCAACTAAGATTAAAGAGCCCCAATACTACCCTTCAACAAGCTAATAAAATGAAACACCAACAAAACATTGTTAGCACTAATGTTGCTATTGTATTCGATGAAGTTAACTTAGACCAAGAATATCACTTCGAGTTGGTCTAGTCTTAGTGTGTATGTGTGTGTGAGTGTGATCCAAACCATGAGCATACACCTTAAACCATTGGAATGAGCTTTAAGGATCTATTAAAGACTAAACATGTAAAATTGAAATTAAGTGGAACTTAGTCATTTTTAAAATCATTTCATCAAAGTACTTATAACAGATTGTTTTCAAAATTTAGTTTGCTGAAAATACTATTAACAGAAAATCAATTGCTTTATCTGTTTTCAATCAATTGATTTGTGACAATGAAACTATTTTAGCTATATAAAACAAAATTGGTATTCTCACTTAACACATATGACAGAGAAAGAGAAACATCAAACGAATCACTGAGAATTAGTGTAAATACTTGGAGAAACAATTGGTTTTGAAATGAGTTGATTCAAGAAGAATCAAGATTATGAATCTTTAAGCTCATCCTTGGTGAAAGAAAGTGTGCTCTGGTTCTACATCACAAAGGGAAGTTATTGCATTCAATTTCATTCACTAGTTTTCATTTGATATTGCAGTAATAGTTTCGGTTTTGATAAAACATTGTTTTTTTTAATTGTCTTTCTACGAGTGTACATGGTTTATGCTTGTAAAAGTGCAGTAGGGTTCTGCACAGTGTGTAAGTGTTCTTGTAGGGTGCAAGAGTAGGTTCTTGTAGGGTGCAAGAGGTTGTATTGGTTATATTGATTGAACTTGTTGGTTCTTTAATGAATTTCTTTGCCTGTTGGCAAAGAGACTGGATGTAGCTCTTGAGGAAGAGTAAACCAGTATAATTCTTGGTATTCTTAATATCTTTTAACCCTTTCTTGATTTGTGATTCGTTTCTGCATAATTTTCTTTATTGGTGCAAATTTTTCAACCAATTGTTTTCACGATTCAATTAGTTAACTTTTCAAGTGTTGCAACTTATATCATCTCTCTTTTGTGTTGTTATGTGATTTGTACAAGCATTCTACAATTCAAATAAATTCACCTTTGTATCACACAGTTTCTTTAGTATACATATTGATTAGACTTTTCACAAAAATTAATTCTTGAAAAATCAATTGATTGTTTCTCAAATTTAATCAACTGAGTAAATTGTTACTATAATTTTTTGAAAAACTGTGATTGATTGTTTTAGCATATCAATTGATTGATATTTGTCTTTTACAATCTGTGACAATTTCAACTGATTGTTTCTCGTGCTTAGTTGATTTCTGTTTGGAGGTTGGTTTTCCAAACTAAATCACTTTAAGCGATTATTTTCCTTATTCAATTGATTGAACTTTTTGGTAAAGAATTTCAAGATTTCATATTCACTTTTTTTCTTCTTTAATTAATTGTAGTGATTGGCATTGATTTTGACATGTATTAGTTAATTGATTGTTTCCCTAATTCAATTGATTGATTTTGTGTTGTACTGTTATGTGAGTTATTTTAGATAATTGTTTTAGTATTTCAATTGAATAATTATGTGATTAAACTGTCCTGCAAGATTATTCAATTGATTGTTTTAGCATTTGAATTGATTGATTGTGTTTTGAAGAATCGGTCTAGAACTTAGTGTGTGTGGCAAGTTTGATTCAATTCAGCATTATAGGCATTTTCAATCAAGGATAAGCTCCATGTTTTCAAATCTGATTTAACTAAAGGTTTTGAGAAATTACTAAAATCATATTTTTGAGTTTTGAACAACTGTTTTAACTAACTAGAGAAAAACAGTCACTATTTGACAAAACAAACGACTGAATTTTAAATGTCAGTTGCTATAAATAGTTGGCGCAAAATTTTGGAAAATAACGAAATCATTCTGAATCATTTCCAATCAAGTGCTCTGAGTTTTTCCAAGATAGAGAAAAAAACTCCTTAATAGTTTTTGTGATCAAGATCATTCGAAAAGCTCTTCAAGAATTGTTTTCTCAATACTGCTGGAACTTTTAATTGATTGCTTCTATTATATTGCTTATCTGATAATTCTGAATAAGCCTTCTATACTCTTGCTCTTATTACTTTTGCAATTTGTTTTTGTATAAAAGTGCTTCTGCCATTGTGGTTATCTAAAATCTTTCTTTGTACTGAAGTCTATTCTGTATTAAATTACCTGGTTGGTAATTTTGTGTGTATAGGGGGTACTGCACTGTTGTGAGCCTACTGAAGGGTTCAGTTAGGTATTTTTTGGGTTATACAGTGGATACTGTATAGTTCTTAGTTCTTAATCTGCAGTAGGTTTCAGCGGATTGTTTACTGTAGGGTGCAGGGTATTCTTGCGGGTTGCAAGATTGTTTTGTAAGCTGATATGTTAGATCTTTTTCATAGTGGAAATCCTTACAGTGATGTAAGGGACTGGACATAGCCCTTGTGGAAGGGTTGTCGCGACCACGTCGACGACGAATGATGATGATCCGAAAATATAAGAAAAAATGGTGAAAAGAAAGAGATGGAGTCGCCACCATAGTTTATTTTGGAAAACTATGGAAAAACCAAGAAAAAGGAAAAGGAAATGATCTGCGAACCAGAGATGAGCTCGGGAGTCGGTTACGTGTAGGGAAGGTAATAGCACCCCACAGCGCCTGTCCTAAGACAGTACTTTTAATAAAATGAGCAAAATCAAATGTGGTTTATTAAATGTTTATTTTTCCCAAAGATAAAATCCAAATAAGAACAAAAATAATATTTTTAAATTAAAGGACCCGACAAGGATCGACCTTGCTCTTACGTATCAACATCTATAAGTGGTAAAGAATCAGGGACTATGCAGTTCTAAAAGATAGATGAGTTGTTTGAGAATTTAATATTTATTATTCTTTTGAATTTTTATATATTTTTATTATTTGCAAATTAAATTTCATTTTGGAATATCATAGACGCGTGCGGCCCTTTTGATAATCCAAACGAAAATTGAAACTCTTTGAATTAAATTCCACATAACGCGTGCGGTCATTTGGAACTTAAATCAAGAATTGTTATTTTATTTATTATATATTTTTTAAAAGGAATCCCGCATGACGCGAGCGGTCATTTGAAATTTTAATCAAAATTTATTAAAAACAAGTTTTTTTTTTATATATGAATATAAGAAATAGGTTTTTAATTAATGGGGGTGTGGCAAGTATTTCCCTAATCAGAAATTTACTTATGAGTAAGGGTGTTTTGGGAATTAGAGAGAATTATGGGTGCAGGTTCAAAGATATGGGGTGCAGCGAGTAACCCCACTAATAAAAAATCCACTTAATTAAGGGCGTTTTGGGATTAGAAATAAATGGGACACAAGTCCAAAGGCACGGTGGTGCAGCAAGTAATTCCTAATTAGTACGGTGCAAAGATTGATTTATGGGACTCAACCCTAACATCAAAATCAGCCAAAACCTTTTTTAATTTATTATTAATAATTATATCTTTCATGAAGAATGGGTTGAGCCCAATTCATTTCTACACCCCGCCTTATTTGCTGCCATCACCAATGCTTCTTTATGCCAATTGCTTAAGCCCAAACTCAATTTCATTTTTACCCTAAATGATATTAGGGTTAAGGGAGGCCATGAGAGAGTGGTGACGACGCTTTAGGTGAAGACGACAGCAGCACCATCGATGGAGAAGAAAGGAGATTTGTCACGACGATCTAAGGGAACTTGGCGGCACAGGCAGCAGTATCCAAGCAATGGTTGTGTTTGGTGATGATTGACGATGGCGTTAAGGTTTGCTGTGAACATAGACAACAAGGTGGAAGGCGGTGACGGTGCACAAAGGTTCGTAGTGGTGGCGCACGGACACGGGGTAGTGCTGACGGCACCGTCGGCCAGAGAGAAGCCCTAGCTGTGGACTAAGGAACGAGAGAGAGAAATAGAATGCCAAGCCATTGCAATCCGATCTGAGAGATGCAAAACACGTGTTTAGGGCTTTGTAAGGGTTTAGTGGTGGTGGCTGATGCTTTGTGAGGGTTGCTGGAGGCTAGTGAGGGCGGTGAAGAAGACTGAGCATTCGGTGGAGATTGACGAGAATGGAGAGAGAGACTATGCAAAGTTTTATAGAGGAATTTGGCTAATAAAATGCAGAGGCAGCGTTGCAGAATTGTGCCAAAACAATAATGATTTCAGAATTGTGCCAAAGCAATAATGATTCCAGAAAACATAGAAAAATGGTATACTCATAATTTTATTCTCTATAACTAATTACGTTTCAATATGTTCTTATTTCAAAAAGCTAATTGAATCCTGTTGCCATTACTTATACAGGTTCAAATTAATGAATCATACAAATACACGACAGAGGAAACCAATCAGATAGGAAAAGAAGAACATACATCTTATATTTCTTGTTTCTGCAAACTCAACTTCTTCCTCTTTTCCTTTCTGAATCTTCTTTGTAATTGCTTCTTTAATCTTTTTTCTTTTGCAATTGAAACTGTATAATCTGATCCTTCTGGGCTCTCAAGATTTTCTAATGCTATATCTCATAGAAGAATAACCATGTATGCTCTCTGAAACTCACTATCTGTGCAAAAAAAAATGACCACTGTGTATCTTGCTGATATCTCTCCCTCTCTCTGAAAAAAATGACGACCCCCTGAATGCGTATATGTACTCCCTTAAAAAAAACGATTTCTAACTGTTATGCTTCCTCTTCTCTAGAATCTCCCCCTCCAATTTTTCCTGCTCCAATCTGTTATTTGGTAATCAGTGTTTCAAAATCTTCTCCATTCTTCCTCTGCCACGTGGCCACTAACCCTTTTTTAAAAACTCTTCACTCCTAGCTTGCCACGTGACAAACAATTTTGACTTTTTTTTTCTTTTCTTATCTGAATTTTAAACTTATTTTAAAAAAATATTTGAATTTTATTTTATCCACTTACTTCTTCAATTTTAATTAATATTAATTAGTCATTCCTTTTTTCTTCTTTTATAAAAAATTTTTTAAAAAAACATTTTCTTTTTTAACAAGAATTTTTTTAATCAATTTGGTTTAATTAATTTAATTTAAATTTAAAAAATAATATCTACAAAATAATGAATAAATCATTTATTAAATAAAATTTTATCGGTATATTTTTATCCGAACAAAATCGGGTATTGACAGCTGTCCCTATTTACTTAACTTTTACTTAATAACTTTGAAAATTGAAATTTCAAAGCTTTTAGAGTAAAAGATAAGTAAAGATAAAAATAACTGATTTTGTCCGTGATGAAAATATTTTCCGAAGCTTAAAACATAGAAAGATTCAAAAATGATGTAGTAAAGTTGACCTTTTGAGGACAAAAGGGTTATGCATCAAACATCGCTGAGATCTTTATCCAAATAGAGATTCGACCTTAGTCCTTTCTCCAAATAAAAAGTTAACTTTGAGTCACTTTTTCAATAGTAGAGATACAACTTTGAGTTCTTTTTTTAACTGTAATGACATTGAGTTATACTTTTCTGTGAAGATATGACTTTGAGTCTTTTTTCACTGGAGATACAACTTTGAGTTCTTTCTCCAAATAAAAGGTTGACTTTGAGTCACCTTTTCAATAGTAGAGATACAACTTTGAGTTCTTTCTCTAACTGTAACAACATATTGAGTCAAATGTTTTTGTGAAGATACGACTTTGAGTCCTTTCTTCACTGGAGATATAACTTTGAGTTCTTTCTCCAAACATTTTCGCTAGAATCTTGAGAGAGTCATGAAACCATTATCTGAAAATTCATCTTTTGATTTTTTGTTTTAAATGCATGTATGAATGCATAAGAATTTTTCTTGCTTTGAATGCATGTGTAAATGCGTGGGAATTTTTTTTTGCTTTGAATGCATGTATAAATGCATGAGAATTTTTTTTTCTTTTTTTTTGAATGCATGAGAATTTTTTTTTGAATGCATGTAAAAATGCATGAGAATTTTTTTTTTGGAATGCATGTATAAATGCATGAGAATTTTTTTTGAATGCATGTAAAAATGCATGAGAATTTTTTTTGAATGCATGTATAAATGCATGAGAATTTTTTTTTTGAATGCATGTATAAATGCATGAAATTTTTTTTTTTGAATGCATGTATAAATGCATGAGATTTTTTTTTTTGAATGCATATATAATTGCTTGAGAATTTTTTTATATCTAAATGTCTGACAATTTTGATTTTTCCATTGGGGAATGAATGTATATATGCATAAAATGCATGAAAAGTCTTGACTTTTATCCCTTTGTATGTTAATATACAAAATTTTGTCTTGTAAGATTGCATGATGCATGAGATTTTACTTTTTTGATTATTTGGAGATGCTTATATGAATGCATAAGATCTATTGATTTTGCTTTTATTTTGAATGCGTGAGAATTTTGATTATTTTAACAGACAAATTCTGAATCATTTTTTTCTTTATCGATTTCTCTAAACCAAATGTTTCTATGAAATCATTGAATTTATTGGGAATGAATTTTGATTTTGATTTTTCCTCATTTTGCAAAAGATATTCACAAATCTTAATGCCTGTCACAGAAATTGTGAACGTTATCAATTCTAATATTTTAATGCATACGTGTTAGAATAGGTGGATGAACAAAATATAGGAAAGAATGTTAAACTCCAAATAAGCAATGAAAATGCCCCAGTTTTGAAATATGAGAAATTGGGTTCAAAAGGTTGGCTTATGAACATTGGGTGATGGTTAGGAGAGTGCAACTCTTATTAAAAAAATGCACTGAATCATGCAAAGAGTGCCTCAGTCTTGCTTTTAGGGGTAACAAACCAATTTGAATTAACAATGACTCTCATGAGAAAGAATTGCCCCAGTGTTAATTTTATCAATGTTAATTGGTGTCACTTTTTTGTTACCAGAAGCATTCTAGTTTTTTCATTTTTTTTTTCGATACATGTTATTAGTCATTTTCCTTTATTACAAAGCTATTCTAAGTGAAAATCATTAACAATCATTCCCCAATCAATGTGGACTTTATTGGGCTTATAATGTGGCTAGAGGTTAAAGGGTTTTGAAGAAAAGGATATTAAAGGCCCAAAAGGTGTTTATTGGTTATAATTTTGGAATAAACATCATCAATTATTGGTTTGTAAACAGCCAAGGCCTTTTTTTTGAATTTCTTCTTTAATTTTTCCTTTTCTTTTCTTTGTTTTTCTCACTTTGTGAGAATAATTTTGTTTGTGAGTTGTCATCCTTTTATTTTGATGACACATTTTCATTTTTGAATTCCTTCTCTTTTCTTTTCTCTTTTTTCTGATTTGAGAATCTTTTGTTACACCTCTTTTTTTTTTATGAATTTTCTTCTAAGAAACTTTTGATATGCAGACTTGAACTGACTTTCACTTGATGATCCTTGTTCAAGGTATATATTTTAAAAGAATAAAAACATTTGTATTAGGCTCAAAGAAAGGTGCAATGGATGTTTTATGATTTTTAAACTTTAGGATGAGAAAAATGGCCATATATCATTTTGGGTCCTGATTGCTTTAATTTTCAAAAAGATTAGCTTTTGCGACAAACTTCAACGACTTTTAACATGTGTCAAATTTTTATATATATTTTCTACATGTCCTAACTTTTGCTTAGACTGCTCTTTGCGAGTTTTCAGTCTAACAGACTTTTTTTTTAATGCCTCTAGCAAATGAAGTTTTTGAAATTGGGACAAATAAAATCTAATTGCCTAATGTGAAAAATCTTTTTGACAATTTTTGCCATTGGAGTAAACCTTTCTCATTAAATAGGCTCAAAGGGTTTTATTAAGAACATATGCATTCAATATATTAAATAATTCAACTTGAATTTTTTTGTTTCATTTTTATGTCAGGCTTTAAGATTGTGCCACAAACTTTTCTTCATTTTCTATTATTTTATCAACAAACTCAATGATCCTATAAACATGATTTATTATGCAATCGTTTTTTTTATTCCTTTTATATTCCGTGACATCCTTCAGAATTTGAGAAATCTCGTAGCCTACCCGTGGTGTATACTTCTCTTAGCATAACAAAAATATACAAAGGAGAAATCAAAGGAAATTTTATTTTATCAAAAGAAATATGCAGATATAATTTTAATATCATTCAATGTTTCCAAATATTAGATTCCCCAATTTATGGAATCATATTATGCATAAAACTTTTTGACTGTGTCAGAGTTAACCGGTAATGGTAACTCTTCCCCATCCATCCTTGTAAGAATTAGTGTTCCTCCCGAGAAGACTTTCTTTACCACATATGGACCTTCATAGTTAGGCATCCATTTACCGCGACGATCTTTTTGAACTGATATGATTTTTTTAACCACCAGATCTCCTTCACAAAACATTCGCGGATGAACTTTTTTGTCAAATGCCTTTTTCATTCTCTTTTGATATAATTGTCCATGGCACACAGCGGCTAATCTCTTCTCATCAATGAAACTAAGCTGATCATATCTTGTTTGAACCCACTCAGCTTCTTCCAACTTGGTTTCCATCAATACTCTGAGTGAAGGTATTTCGACTTCAAATGGTAGTACTGCTTCCATTCCCTATACAAGAGAGAAAGGCGTTGCTCCTGTTGATGTTCTCACCGAAGTGCGATAACCATGCAAAGCAAACGTAACATCTCATGCTAATCTTTATATGTCACTACCATTTTCTGGATTATTTTCTTTATGTTCTTATTTGCCGCTTCAACCGCTCCATTCATCTTTGGTCGATAGGGGGAAGAATTATAATGCTTAATCTTGAACTCTTCACATAGCTCTGACATCATATGATTGTTCAAATTAGTGGCATTATCAGTAATAATTCTTTTAGGAATTCCATATCTGCAAATCAACTCTTTCCTTATAAATTTTGCCACCACTTTTCTGGTCACATTAGCATAGGAAACAACTTCAACCCACTTTGTAAAGTAATCTATGGCCACCACTATGAATCGGTGTCCATTTGATGCTTTTGGTTCAATAGCGCCAATGACATTTATACCCCACATGGAAAAAGGTCATGGCGCAGATAAAACATTCAAAGTAGTAGGCGACACATGAATATTGTCAGCATACACTTGACATTTATGACACTTTCTCACATGCAGACAACAATCATTTTCCATAGTCATCTAGAAATAACCAGCCCTTAGTATCTTCCTAGCCATAGAATGTCCATTCATATGTGTTCTGAAGGTTCCTTCATGTACTTCTTGCAATATCAACTTTGCCTCTTTTGAATCCACACATCGGAGTAGCATCATACAATGATTTCGTTTATACAACACATCTCCATTCAACACGAAACCAGAGGCTAACCTTCTCAACATTCTTTTATCATTGTCTGAGGCTAAATCGGGATATTCTCGACTCTTGAGGTATTGCTTGATATCAAAATACCACGGCTTGCCATCTGCTTCTTCTTCAATGAAATTACAGTATATTGGATTCTCATAACTTTGCATTTTAATCATCGGCAATTCTTCCTCTTGACTAACTTTAAACATGGATGACAAAGTAGCGAAAGCATCAGCTAATTGATTATCGTCTCTTGAAATATGATGAAACTTTACATCTTCAAAATGCTCAATCATTCCTTTGATATATGCTTTATAAGGAATTAGTTTATGATCTCGAGTTTCCCATTCTCCTTTTACTTGATGAATAACCAGTGTTGAATCACCATATACATTCAAGCGCTTTACCTTTAATTCTATGGCTGCTCGGATCCCCATAACACAGGCTTCATATTCTGCTATATTATTTGTGCAATCAAAACATAATCTTGCAGTCATTGGTATATATTGTTTTTCTGGGGAAATAAGCACTGCCTCTATACCATGTCCTAATGCATTAGAAGATCCATCAAAGAATAAAGTCCATTTTCTTTCATCTTCCGTACTTTCTTCCGTGGAAAACAGGGCCATAACGTCTTCATCTAGGAACTCAAGTTGCATAGGTTGATAGTCATTTACAGGTTGATGAGCTAGAAATTCTACCAAAGGACTGCATTTAATAGCTTTTTGCGTGACATACAAAATATCAAATTCTGATAATAACATCTGCCAACGAGCTACTCTTCCAGTCAAAGCAGGCTTTTCAAAAATGTACTTGATTGGATCCATTTTAGATATTAACCATGTTGTATGACTTAACATATATTGTCTCAAACGATTCGCTGTCCAAGCCAATGCACAACAGGTTTTCTCTAAAGCGAAATATCTTTGTTCACAATCAGTAAATTTCTTGCTCAAATAATATATGGTATGTTCTTTCTTTCCCGTTTCATCTTGTTGTCCCAAAACACAACCCATTGATCCGTCTAATACTGTCAGATAAAGAATAAGAGGCCTTCCAGGAACTGGCGGACACAGTATTGGAGGTTCTCTTAAATATTGTTTAAACTTGTCGAATGTTATCTGACAGTCTTCATTCCATTCTATCACTTGATTTTTCCGTAACAATTTGAAAATTGGTTCACAAGTGGCAGTTAACTGGAAAATAAATCTGGCAATGTAATTTAATCTTCCCAGAAAGCCTCGAACTTCCTTTTCCGTTCAAGAATGTGGCATTTCAAGAATAGCACGCACTTTATCTGGATCCACTTCTATTTCTCTTTGACTGACAATGAATCCTAGAAGCTTCATAGATCTTACTCCAAAAGTGCACTTAGACGGATTCAACCTGAGCTTGTATTTTCTTAATCTTTCAAATAACTTTCTCAGATTAACAAGATGTTTTTCTTCAGATGCAGATTTGGCTATCATATCATCGTCATAAACCTCAATCTCTTTATGCATCATGTCATGAAAAAGAGTCACCATTGCCCTCTGATAAGTTGCTCCAGCATTCTTTAACCCAAATGACATTACCTTACAACAAAACGTGCCCCATAGGGTGATGAAAGTAGTTTTCTCAATATCCTCAGACGCCATTTTAATCTGATTATATCCCGAAAATCCATCCATTAATGAGTATAATAATGACGTAGCAGTATTATCCACTAACGTGTTGATATGCGGTAGAGGAAAATCATCTTTAGGGCTAGCCCTATTCAGATCTCTGTAGTCTACACACATTTGAACTTTCCCATCTTTCTTTGGCACAGAAACAACATTTGCTACCCATTGAGGATATTGTGCTACTGCTAAAAATCCAGCATTTAATTGTTTTTCCATTTCTTCTTTTATCTTCAGCGATACCTCCGGTTTCATTCTTCTCAACCTCTGTTTAATTGGATGATATTCTGGTTTAAGTGGTAGCCTGTGTTGTACAATTTCGGGATCTAAACTAGGCATATCTTTGTATAACCAAGCAAATATATCTTTAAACTCTTTCAAAAGGGTATATAGCTACAATTTCATTTCTTTTGTCAGACCAGCTCCACTTTCAACATTCTTTTCTTCCCCCTCATCTTCCAAATTAACCATTTCAATTTCTTCTCGGTGCGGTTTAATCTCTCTCGCCTCTTGTTCGACTAATCTTAACAACTCCGGAGAGGGTTCACAGTTTTCTTCATATTCATCATTTTCCATATAATCATCGAGGTTTGTGAAATTTGGACATGAAATATTGGAATGATTATTTTCAAAACAAGCTTCATCATATCTGCATTATTCAATTTTACGAAAATAAATAAACAAGACAAAAAGATGAAAACTCACATTTTATTAACTAAAACAGTGAAAGCTAAGAGAAAGTATTACAAAGTAAAGAAATTATTTAAAATGAAAGTTTCTTTTTCTATTACATTTCTTCATGTGTATACACCACGGGTATTTCTACAGTTTTCCAACTGCCAATCTGTTCATCTGGAAGACAGGGGTGTACAAAATTTGAGCCTCCATCCTCCAGCTCCTGTTCAATTGCTGCCACCTGATAAAGATTGATCCATCCAGCACTATAAAAGCTCTGATACAGGCTGCATAGAGGAATTTCATTTGTCTTTGGCTCTCTTCCCTCTATCCTGACATGTCTTCTTTCCTTCATTTCTTCAACTCTTTTCCTCCGATCTGCTTGGGTAGGTTTATACCCCAAACCATACCTTCCTCTATTCTTAACCAGCTCCAGTGGCTTTACAGATCCATCATGATTTTTGCCCAAGCCATCGCCATATTTATATCCCTTCTCCATCATGGTTCTAGCCACCATCAGTGATGCGTTAGAAAAGTGTGGATTTACCCTAAAGGTTCGATATAAGCTGTGCTGACAATCTCCAGAGCTTGAAAAGAGGTTTCAAGAGCTTCCTCTGCGGCTTCAATATAAGGAGTAGGCATAGGCCCACATATCAGCAAGTCCTCATCTCCAGAAACTATGATCAATTTATCATCAATTATAAACTTCAATTTTTGATGTAAAGTTGAAGGTACTACTCCAGCTGTGTGTATCCAAGGCCTACCCAGCAAGCAACTGTAGGCTGGTGAGATGTCCATAACTTGGAACACAACTTGAAATGTGCATGGTCCGACTTGCACTGGTAGTTCCACTTCACCAACAACTTCTCTCCTACTTCCATCAAAAGCTCTAACCACCATGGTACTGGGACGTAAATGAATCCCATCACTTGGTAATTTGCTCAGGGTAGTTTTCGGCATCACATTCAATGATGAACCATTATCAATCAATACTAGCGAGATGAAATGATTCATGCATTTAACTGAGATGTGAAGAGCTTTATTATGCCCTCTACCTTCTGAAGGTAATTCCTCCTCAGTAAAAGTCAAGTAATTGTTAGCAGTAATGTGACTAACAGTCCCTTTGAATTTATCCAAGGAAATTTCCTGATCAACATGGGCCCCACTCAGGATCTTCATTAGCAATTTCCGATGAGAATCAGAATGCATCAACAGTTCCAACAACGATACCTTTGCAGGTATCCGGTTCAATTGATCAACCACTTTATACTCGCTTTGTTGGATGAACTTTAAGAACTCATATACATCCTCATCGGTAACCTCATTTCTTTCTTTCAGCTCTGGCTCTGGGTTTTCTTGCACAACTTTCCCTTTTAACAACGCCTTTGCCTTTTCTGCAGCCATTTCTTCTCTAATTTTTTCAAGGCTTTTCTCACCTCTCAACACAGGTGGAGTAAACAAATGACCACTCCTAGTCATGCCTCCAATTCCAGATATATTGATTCAACAGATTCATCTTTTTGTTCCTCTTGGATGATACTGACACCATACTTCCAAGGAATAGCTTTGTCATTCTTGTATGGGAAAGCAATGGGTGTCTAAATCACCAAGGGTTGCCTTCCTACGGGCATGGAATTGGTGGGCCTAGTAAATTGAATCACCAACGATTTAGGCCTTTGCGAAACCCATTCTTCACCAGCAAATACTCACTCTTCTTTCTTTTGATGAGTAACTTGTAGAATATGTCTATCTATCAAGTCTTGCACATAATTTTTGAATTCAACACACTCATCAATAGAATGCTTGATGCTATTATGGAAATCACATCCATCTTATGTCCTTTGTTCACATCGGAATAACCCAGCCTGGCAAATTGCTCCGAAAACCTCATTCATAGGTTTCTTCATTTCATTTACACATCTAACCAGACTTGGTTCTTCTTCATCAATTACAGCATTAACCGTGGCATTTGAGTGACCAGACAAAGGGTTTTTGTCCACATTTGGCTTCTGTTCTTGAAAAGTGAGCCACCCTGAATCGAGTAAGGACTGCACTTTGTATTTAAGGGCTCGATAATTTTCAGTTGAATGACCGATCTCTCCACCATGATATCCACATTTAGCATTAGCATCATAAAATCTAGGATATGGTGGTTGTATGACTCTTGCTGGACATATAGCAACCAATGCATTTTTAACCAAATCAAGTAACAACTCTGAATAGGTCATTGGTAAAGGAGTAAACTTCACCGCCCTCTCTCCTGAATTATTCCTTTGACCAAAATTTTGATTTTGTGCCTGATTAGCATTCTGAATCCCTGGATTGGGTTGATAAGCATTATGAGCTGCTATTGGCGGTCTATACCTAGTCTGTGGCTGGGAAGCATTATACTGATAGTTCGGCACAGCATTCGCAACATAGGTCTGTGATGATCTGTAATTGGGCTGATACTGATTTTGATACCCTCCCCAATGTGGCACGGATGAAGCTGCCTACACCTCTCCTTCCTTCTTCCTATTATTATTAAACCTGGGCTTTCTAACATTGTTAACCGCGGATCGATTTTGTGCTATCTTTCCACTTTTAAACCCGTATTCAACCTTTTCATCGATAATAACTATATCAGAAAAGTTGGAAGACACACTTCCCAACACATGTTCATAATATGGGGATTGCAATGTTTCAATGAACATGGTTGTCATTTCATTTTCATGGAGAGGTGGTTCAACCTGAACAGCCAATTCTCTCCATCTTTGGGCATACTCTTTGAAGGTCTCAGTGCTTCTCTTGAACAGGCTTTGCAGCTGCATTCTATTGGGAGCCATGTCCATATTATATTTGTATTGCTTTATGAAAGCATTGACCAGATCTTTCCATGTCTGGATTTTAACTGATTCCAAATGCATGTACCAGTTTAAAGCCGTCCCAGCAAGACTCTCTTGAAAAAAATGCATCAATAGCTTCTCATCATGAGCATGAGCAGCCATTTTCCTACAGTACATGACTAGATGGCTTTTTGGGCAAGTAGCTTCCCTATACTTCTCAAATTCTGGCACCTTAAATTTTGGGGGTATCATCACATCCGGTACCAAACATAACCCAGCAACATCTCCGAACTCGCAAGCACTGGCTCCTTCAATCATCTAGAGTCTTTCCTCCAGTATTTCCAGCTTGCTTTTCGTCATATCGGCGTTAAACATCATACTTTGAACGCCTTCATTCACATTATTCTTCATCACAGATGTTTCTCCGGCATAAACTTGCAGAACCCGTGGTTGAGTATTAGATGGGACCTTATCAATCGCCACTTTCTCCATACGACTAGCAAGTGGCATTTGAGTAGCTTCAGGTTGACCTTTGGGATTAGCAGCATTACCCATTGGCATATCTCCTTGCTCTTCATACTCTTCATATACAGGCTCATAATTCAAAGGTATACCATATGGATGGGATTCATGAGTGTTTCTATTTCCCCCATTAGGGTTACAGTGTTGAAGCATAGGAGGATGTGAAGACTGAGCCTCTTCATTGCGAACAGTAACCACATCTTTTAAGGCCACCATCATTTCAAACATCTGACCCATCTAAGTTTTCAGCTGGTCAATGTCAGCTTTCATGCTCTCTTGCACTTCACTGTCCATTCTTTTGTTGTTCGAATGGCACGAGTTCTGTAGCGATGACACGGAATATTTGCCATCTTTATATGTTTTTCTATTTTTTTATTATGAGAAAATTGAATAAAAATGCAAAATGAATGCTATGAAAAATAAAAAAAATATATGCACGTTGTTTAAACAATAATTGTGAAAATTGCGCACACATCCATGGAAATTAAACCTGTATTTGTATTGATAGGGAAAAAAATTGTCTAATATCATAAAACAAATGTATCGAACCAATACAAAACAAAATCAATCCCTAGAACGAGCAATCATAACTTTCATCTGCTTGACTAAATATTTACAATGATTAAGAAAGTCTGAACAGAATCCGGGAAGTTAAAGAACATCAAAGATGAGTCTGCCTCTCTCAGCATCCTAGGCACATCTTCAATGGCTCCATTGGCTAAAGCAGCCAACTGTGAGAAACACATCCTCCAATGAATAATGTCTCACTCCTGATCCGCAATGTGGTTCTCCAGTTGGGTCATCATCATCTGGTGCCTCTCTTCAGCCTCCATCTTCTGCCACTGCTCCTCTTTCAGCTTCTCTTCATATTCCGACATGATTTCCTTTATTCGTGACTCTGTGCTGTGGAACCTGTCTTGTAAGTCATATAATTCTTTCATAATCTTCTGTTTGTCCTGTTTGGTCTCCTGGCGCTCAGAATGCATAGTCGCCTCCCATTCTCTAGCCCTCGTAGTTAATTCAGCCTTAGCAGCAGTTAACTCCTGAGTCACCTCCATAATGCATTCCCTATCAACTTTCTGCTTCTTCATCAACATTTCATTGTCTACCTTAACATTCAAGTATTCATGCTGCAGGCTCTAAATGTCATTATTCAGCACATCGTTCTTCTTCTTCATCCGCTCGACCTCTTCTTTCAATTTCTGAACCTCTTCAAATTTTGTGTCAAGTGTAGGCTCCTTAGGCACAGGTTCTCCCAAAGGCTCCTGATCCGTCAATTTATAAGGCAACTTGACTTTTCTTACTCTGTCTAGTAGCCACTGCTGATATGGGGTTTCTCTGTCAACTGACCATGATCTAGTGTCATTTTCCGCACATAATATATTCTTCCAAGCATTGTAGATCTGACATAAAGTGTCATTCACAAATTCATCCTGATAGTAAAACACAAATGAAACTAAGACAGCAGGTGTAGGCGCTCCTCTGATCGGGTAGCCAAATTGCCTTTGAGCTAAAACTGGATTATAGCTAATACACCCTCTTATTCCTATAAGAGGCACATTAGGGAAGCCCTCACAACTATATATGAGCTTCGACCTTTGCTGCCATGATGGTTGCCATATGATCTTCTTCTGATTTAGACCAACAACAAATAAAGCCCACTCCTTTCTTGCCCTCTTATCTAGCTTTTTACGAGTCACAAGCTCTATCGGACATCTAACTCCAAGAATATTGTCGCTTATGCGAGCCATCAGCCAGACATACAGAACATGCACCGAGCAAAGCATCTTTCTCACCTTCCTTTCATAGCACAAATCCAATGCTAGGTAAGTATCAGCTAACACTGCTGTAACGGGATTCTCAAATCTGGTTCTCACAGCCACAAATATATCAATAGCAGCATACTCCACATAATCATTTGAATAAGGAAACAATATGGTTCCATAGAGTATGAGAGCCAATACATCTATAAATGTCTCCTAGACTTCTTTTATGCTCAGCTGTAGGAGATGTCTTCCAAGAATCTCTGAGAAAATCCTCTAGTGTTTCTTACAGAAATTAACCGACTCTTCAACATGTCCTGAGGAATTTTGGTGATGGATGATATAGTTAGAATAGAAGAATGTTGCTCACAGTGCCTGTAAGGGATTCTCCCACCCGAAGGCAGATCTAAGATTTGCTCATATTCCTCAATGGTAGGTACTAACTGAAAGTCTTGGAATAAGAAGTTGTCGCAACCGAGGCCACGACGGGAACGACGGATAAAAACTTATAATTATTTTTAAAAACAGAGGAGTCGCCACCATAATTTATTAAAGGAAAACTATCGAAAACCGAAAACAGGATAAGGCAAGTTGAGAAAAATCGGATTTAAAGTCCGGGAGTCGATTACGTGTGGGAAAGGTATTAGCACCCCCACAACGCCCGTCCTAAGACGGTACCTTTAATTAAACAAGTAAAAGAGTGTGATTTTCGAAATATCTATTTCCTCTAAGAAAAGAAGTAAAAATGCAAATAATAACAAACAAAATATATATATTTTAGAAAGGGGATCCCGACAAGGATTTGACCTCGCTCCTACGTATCTCTATTGAGGATAGAGAATCAGGATTACGTAGTTCTTTGATATACTTGTTTGTTAGAGTGTTTAACATTTTTTAGTTTTTGAAAACTTTTATATTTTTTTTTACTTTGAAAGGTTTTTTTAGAGTAAACTTCAAATTTGGATACTGTAGACGCGTGCGGTGTTTTGGTATTCCAATCAAAGTTAAAACTTCGAATTTGGATACCGTAGACGCATGCGGTCTTTTGGTATTTTAATCAAAGTTAAAACTTCTCAAATTAAACTCTCGTACAGTATGAACGACCATTTTAAGAATTCAATCGAGTCATTATAACTTTTTAAATCAAAATTCGGATAGTTGGAAATTAAATAAAACATTTTTTTTAAAAGAAAAGAAAAACACAATATGTCAAAACTTTTTTTTTTATTTTAGAAAGCTTGTGTTTGAAAGTATGGTAAATGAATGGCGTCAGTGCCAGGTTTAAAGCCTGGGCTTTGAGAAACAGTGCCAGGTTTAAAGCATGGGCTTTAAGCAACATTGCCAGGTTTAAAGTCTGGGCTTCGGGAAACAGTGCCAAGTTTAAAGTCTGGGCTTTGAGATTCAGTGCCAGGTTTAAAGCCTGGGCTTTGAGAATTGGGGTATATATCAAATTCGGTGTTGAAAAATAACATGCAACAGTCATATGCAACACAGAATTGACACTTTAGTTCTAGCGGAATCACGCATGCAAAAATGGAACGTGAATGAATGAATTCATAGCAATGCAAAGCTTAAATATGTAAGGTTTAAATAGCATATGGTGGTTTTCTTTTTGGGTATTTGTGGGGGTAATTTTTGAATTCAGAAAAGTGTGGGTGTAGATCCTAATCAATGGAGGTGCAGGAAGTAATCCCACCAATCAGCAACTCGACTTATGGCTAGGGGCATTTTAGGGATTGTGAAGAGCTGGGGTGTAGATCTTAATTAAAGGGGGTGCAGAAAGCGAACTCACTAGTCAGAAACCCAACCATTGTTAAGGGCAGTTTGGTAACTGAGGAGGGGTGAAGAGCTCAAACAGGTGGGGTGCAGATAACAACCCCACTAATCAGAAACCCAACTAGTGGCTAGGGGCATTTTGGGAATTGTGGAGAGTGTGGGTGCAAGCTCAAACATGTGGGGTGCAGAGAGCACCCCCACTAATCAGGAACCATCTAGGGTTTGAAGGTGGAGGCGCGAGAACCTGCTACTTTGGAGGTGGGGACCTCAAGAGAGGCTACCACTCCACTATGCGATGAGACGCGACGGCCGAGGTGGCGCCGGCGGCGATGCAGGATGGACGAAGGTAGCGATGTGGGGCTAAAATGTGTTTTTGGTGCCGGCAAATGAATGAGGATTGGCGGCTGCTCGTCAACAAGGTTGCGGCGACCGACGGTGGCAAAGGCAGCAGTGGCAGTGGGTGGTGATTAGTTCATTTTGGAGGTGGCGCGGTGGTCGTAGGAGGCAATGGTGGCTGTATCATTGCATGACATTGTGTAGTGGGAGACATGAAGATGAGGGTGGCAAGCAGTTGAGGCGCAAGTGAACGAGGTGTTTGGTGGTGGTTGTTTAGGGTGGGTGAGAAGCTGCAGTGAAGGCAAGAGGTTGGATGGTGGCATTGGCGTTTTCTTTTGTGTGCAAGTGCTGGTGCTAGCGCTGTTGGTGCTTCGGCAATGACGCAAATAGAGGTGGTGGTTGCGGGAAGCGAGAGGGCTCGCGGTTGAAAGTAGTGGAGCATGGACACAAGGCGCAATTTGGAGGTTGAGGATGACTTGGTGCGTGGAACACATGGGGCTCGGCTTCGGCAATGGTTGTTTGGCAGGGAGAAGCATCTTAGGTTGGAGTGCATGTGGAAGGTGCTGGAGGTAGACACAAGGTGGGATGCATGGTGGGTGTGTGGTGAAGTTTGGACGGCGAGGGTGGGCTCGATGGTGGAACAAGGTTCAACAGCGAGGAAGGTTGGAATCTGTTTCTCACCAAAAGCCTACCATGGCTTGCACCATTTGGCATTGCTACGTTGGTGGCGTTTTAGAGGTATTTCGGAAGCGGCATGTGGTGAGAGTGGGCACATGCATGGCGGTGCAACGTGAAGTCTTGAAGATGTAGTGGTGTCATAGCTGCGTTGTTGTTTTAGTTCGGTGATAGCAAGGTGAAGGATCATGGTTGACGTGATGGGGTGAAGAAGATGCTTGGAGGTGCATGGAAGCCGTGGAAGGGCACTTGTGGCGTTGTTTGGCAGGAACATGGTTCTAGACCAGCATCGTGATTGGGCCAAACCCTAGGCCGTGGCAGCGACTCCCCTAATGGGTGATGTAAATGGTGGTAACGGCCAGTAATGAGTTTGCATGGGTAAAGGGTGGAACGGTGATCATGAGAAGTTTATGGAAGGTGCAGGAGAGTTTGGTGGCTTTGGTTAGAGGTTGTTGTGGGAATGGGTGCAATTAAGGTTCGTTTGGAAGTTTGTGGCGTGAAGTCGAGGTTGACACTTGTGGTAGCCTCGTTGGCGGTCGTCGGATCCATGAGGTCAGTGTGGCCCTCCTCGATGGTGATAGTGATGGTATCGTCTGTGGGTAGTGCTTGGCAAAGGTGGGATTGAAGGAGCGTTGGTGGTGAGGTTGTTATGTGAATTTGAAGATGCATGGGATGTATGGTCATAGTGGTCCAATGGTTTGGAGGTTCGATGGAGGAGGTTGCAGTAGCAATTAGGAACTTGGAGGGGACTGATGTGTGGCTTTGTTCATGGCATACGTAGGATATGGGGTTTGCATTGGTGCAATGGTTCATTTTTGCACTCGGGCTACTCCTTCTCTCATTTCTCTGAAGGGCTATGTTGTGGTTTCTTGGTGTTTGTGGATTTGGTATATTTTGGTGCAGGGATAAAAAATGAGAGAGATGGTTTATGCGGGGGCAAGAAGGCTTATCTGGGGGTTATGTGAGGTATACACTGCACTGATAAGGAAAGATAACAGCTTTTGCTTATTCTGTGTTTGGGGTGTGCATGGTAGGAGAGACGTACGATGGGAGGAGGTGGACAATGAGTGGCAGATTTGGGGTTGTGTGGTGTGGATGGTAGTGGTGGTGACATTGCTTGCAATGGAGATGAATGGTTTTGGGAGTGCGTGATAGTGGAATGCATGGCAGCGTGATGATATGCGGTGGATGGAGGATGCAAGGTGGAAGGTGCATGGTAGAAACATAATGCAAAGAAATGATGGAAAGATACCTCTATAGAGATGCATGTTGATGTTTTTTTTTATTATTCTATGCAATGAATGTATATTGGGACTCAAAAGATAAGCAAGAAGAAAAAGAAATATGGTGCCTGAACTTGGTCTCTTCCTCTGTGCTTTCTTCTTTCTCTCTTCTCAATACCCTTTCCCCTATTCTCCTTTTTCTCTTTTTAGTATACGTGTTCCCCAAAAAAGATGCATGCTTTTTCTTTTTAAATCCCCCCTTTTTACTATTTTTTTCGTTCTCAGTCCACCTGAGGAGTTCTGTTGGAGAAAGAATAGGGATGGTAGAGATTTTTTATGGGATTCTGGGGAGTTAGAGAGTTGAAAGAGTCTCTCTTTTTCTCTTAACGTTATTATTTAAATTTTGTATTATTTGTTTGTTTTATTATTTTATTTTTATTATTTAAAAAAACATTAACGGATGAAAAAAAATCTAAACTACTCTACTTTTTTTACTTTTATAAAAATTTATTCAAGCAAAACCCTTTTTATTTATTTATTTATTATTTTTTTAAAACTTGCAAATCAAGTTTGGAATCAGTTATTTTTATTGTTATATTTGTTTTTATTATTATTTATTTATTTATTTCTTTAAAATTTTCAGATTCTGTTGTTTTAATTTAGATATTTTTGTTATTTTTTTGTTATTTTCGTTTTTTTATTATTAATTATTTTTTTATTATTTTTTTTAAAAAGTCCACCTTTTCTTTTTTAATGAAAAAATTCAATTTTTTTTAATTTTTTCTTTTATTTTTCTTTTATTTTATTATTTTCTTTTTTCAAGAAAACTTAAACTAATAAATATATTTTTATGTTATTATTCATTTTTTCTTTATTCATTTTTATCATTATGCTTTATTTTAAAAGATTATCAGGACAAAATCGGGTGTTGACAGAAGCATCTCATGGATGAATCATAGTACTGAGTAGTGTAGTGACAATGTCTATCTCTATGTCCAGCTCTAGCAACCCTAGCAAATTCCCATACTTTCTTCTAAAGGCTGCCCTCTGGATAGATTTCAACTTCCTACCAAGGTCCCGGAGATTAGAGAAATTATTCTGTATCGGTTCACATTTCAACTTCTTTTTCAAATCAGAAGCTTCTGATCCTCTCTCAACCCCTAATCCAGGATGAACTTCCATGATCTGGTGTACAATTTTCAAAACTTTCGTTTAGAACAAAATAATGATGCATGAAAACAACATGAATGATATGCATTAAACACAGCTCATTTCCACACTTTTCACATTCTCCATAGCAAACATTCTGTCTTGTAATGCCGGTGAGTGGTTGCAGTCCATGATTTTTCTCCCTTAGTGCTCTAGACAAATCGGTAGCATAACACCTAGGGTTCTAAGACCTTTACGTGCATCCTCACAAGGTAAGTTCCCTAATTCCCAAAGGTATAAAGGTCACCAGAGCTATGGCCCTCATTATCATTTTATCCAAAGCTGTCGTTAAACAACTAGCTTATGAATAGACAATAAGAGAACAGACTCTGGCTGGGATTCTCATGAAAACCAGAGTAGGAAGTACATCCATTCTAGTATCACTAAATCCTCTAATTCTATGTTTTTCAGATCCGGGGTTTTAGGATCTCACTCAGGAAATATGCATGCAGAATGTGTGTATGAAGGGAGTAAAACCAGTACCCAACCCCCACCTGCAAAACAACCAGAAAAGTCCCAGGCAGATATCACAGATATAGCAGTTACAAGCATGTCTTCTACCCTAGGGTTCAATATCTCATACAATCAATCAGTGAGAATTCAAACCATAACATAATAACAGAGCAAAATCTACAATCCTATAAGAATACAATAAACAAAAACAATAGAAAAAAGGGAAAAACAAATATTAAAAACCACATTTAAATTTAATCACTTAATTAAATAGCCTGACTCTCAAATACATTTCCCAGCGGAGTTGCCATCTGTTACGACCACGTCGACTACGAATGATGACGATCTGAAAATATAAGAAAAAATGGTGAAAAGAAAGAGATGGAGTTGCCACCATAGTTTATTGCGGAAAACTATGGAAAAACCAAGAAAAAGGAAAAGGAAATTATCTGCGAATCAGAGATGAGCTCGGGAGTCGGTTACGCGTGGGGAAGGTATTAGCACCCCACAGCGCCTGTCCTAAGACAGTACCTTTAATAAAATGAGCAAAATCAAATGTGGTTTATTAAATGTTTATTTTTCCCAAAGATAAAATCCAAATAAGAACATAAATAATATTTTTAAATTAAAGGACCCAACAAGGATCGACCTTGCTCCTACGTACCAACATCCATAAGGGGTGAAGAATCAGGGACTACGTAGTTCTAAAATATAGATGATTTGTTTGAGAATTTAATATTTCTTATTCTTTTGAATTTTTATATATTTTTATTAATTTTGCAAATTAAATTTCATTTTGGAATATCATAGACGCGTGCGGCCCTTTTGATAATCCAAACGAAAATTGAAACTCCTTGAATTAAATTCCGCATGACACATGCGGTCATTTGAAACTTAAATCAAGAATTGTTATTTTATTTATTATATATTTTTTTTTAAAAGGAATCCCGCATGACGCGAGCGGTCATTTGGAATTTTAATCAAAATTTATTAAAAACAATTTTTTTTATATGAATATGAGAAATAGGTTTTTAATTAATGGGGGTGTGGCAAGTATTTCCCTAATCAGAAATCTACTTATGACTAAGGGTGTTTTGGGAATTAGAGAGAATTGTGGGTGCAGGTTCAAAGATATGGGGTGCAACGAGTAACCCCACTAATAAAAAATCAACTTAATTAAGGGAGTTTTGGGATCAAAAACAAAAGGGGTACAAGTCCAAAGGCACAGAGGTGCAGCGAGTAATTCCTAATTAGTGCAGTGCAAAGATTGATTTATGGGACTCAACCCTAACATCAAAATCAGCCAAAACCGTTTTTAATTTATTATTAATAATTATATCTTTCATGAAGAATGGGTTGAGCCCAATTCATTTCTACACCCCGCCTTATTTGCTGCCCTCACCAATGCTTCTTTATGCCAATTGCTTAAGCCCAAACTCAATTTCATTTTTACCCTAAATGATATTAGGGTTAAGGGAGGCCATGAGAGAGTGGTGACGGCGCTTTAGGTGAAGACGGCAGCAGCACCATCATGGAGAAGAAAGGAGATTTGTCGCGACGATCTAAGGGAACTTGGCGGCACAGGCAGCAGTATCCAAGCAATGGTGGTGTTTGGTGATGATTAACGGTGGCGTTAAGGTTTGCTGTGAATGTAGACAACAAGGTCGAAGCCGGTGACGAGGTTCAGAGGGTGGAAAGGATGATGGTGCACAGAGGTTCGTTGTGGTGGCGGATGGACGTGGGGTAGTGCTGACGGCGCTGCCGGCCGGAGAGAAGCCCTAGTTATGGACTAAGGAACGAGAGAGAGAAACAGAACGCCAAGCCTTTGCAATCCGATCTGAGAGATGCGAAACGCGCATTTAGGGATTTGTAAGGGTTTAGTGGTGGTGGCTGATGCTTTGTGAGGGTTGCTGGAGGCTAGTGAGGGCGGTGAAGAAGACTGAGAATTCGGTGGAGATTGATGAGAATGGAGAGACTATGCAAAGTTTTATAGGGGAATGTGGCTAATAAAATGCAGAGGTAGCGTTGCAAAATTGTGCCAAAACAATAATGATTTCAGAATTGTGCCAAAGCAATAATGATTCTTGAAGACAGAGAAAAATGGTATACTCATAATTTTATTCTCTATAACTAATTACATTTCAATATGTTCTTATTTCAAAAAGCTAATTGAATCCTGTTGCCATTGCTTATACAGGTTCAAATTAATGAATCATACAAATACACGACAGAGGCAACCAATCAGATAGGAAAAGAAGAACATACTTCTTATATTTCTTGTTTCTGCAAACTCAACTTCTTCCTCTTTTCCTTTCTGAATCTTCTTTGTAATTGCTTCTTTAATCTTTCTTCTTTTGTAATTGAAACTGTATAATCTGATCCTTCTTGGCTCTCAAGATTTTCTAATGTTATATCTCATAGAAGAATAACCATGTATGCTTTCTGAAACTCACTGAATATCTATTTGTGAAAAAAAATGACCACTGTGTATCTTGCTGATATCTCTCCCTCTCTCTGAAAAAAAATGACGACCCCCTGAATGCGTATATTTACTCTCTTAAAAAAAATGAATTCTAACTGTTATGCTTCCCTCTTCTCTAGAATCTTCCCCTCCAATTTTTCCCGCTCCAATATGTTATTTGGTAATCGTTTTTTCAAAATCTTCTCCATTCTTCCTCTGCCACCTGGCCACTAACCCTTTTTTAAAAACTCTCCACTCCTAACTTGCCACGTGGCAAGTAATTTTGACTTTTTTTTCTCTTTTTATATGAATTTTAAACTTATTTTAAAAAAATATTTGAATTTTATTTTACCCACTTACTTCTTCAATTTTAATTAATATTAATTAGTCATTCATTTTTTCTTCTTTTATCAAAAATATTTTAAAAAACATTTTCTTTTTTAACAAGAATTTTTTTAATCAATTTGGTTTAATTAATTTAATTTAAATTTAAAAAAGAAAATATCTACAAAATAATGAATAAATCATTTAGTAATAAAAATTTTATCGGTATATTTTTATCCGGACAAAATCGGGTATTGACAAGGGTGAACCAGGATAATTTGCTATGTATTGTTCTCTCTTGACTGTTCTAAATAAATCTTGTTAATCTTTTTGATTTTTAAGAATCTGATAAAAACTCAGTAATTGGTTTAATTGATTGGTTTTGATTAATATTTGAGTATCTCTTAAATCATAAAATACATCTATAAACAGTTTATTCAATTCTTTTCTGAAACAGACAGTTTTCTAATACACTGGGTTTTCTGTTCATCAATCTTTTTTTTCCAGAAAATTTGACTTTTCACATTTAGTGGTTAATAACAGTTTTCTGATATTAAACAAATTCTGTTTTGTTTAATACTAGGTTCTTGAATCAGTAATTCATTCTTAACTTGGAGTTGATCTAATTCTTTATTTTCTTGAATTAATCTTTAAGCAACTGGTTTTACTGTACACTATTTTTCCAAAACTTGCTTAACAGTCTACTGGTTTTCCAGAATTAAAATTTGTCTTCTGTTTACTGATTCTGTGTGATTGTTATTATTCTGGAATAAGATATTGTATCTTTGTTGATTGCATTTCATATCATCTTAAATAATTTCTTTAATGATTTTTCATTCCTCACATTGAAAATTGCATTTGTGAAAATATTTAAAGGAGTTCAATTCACCCACCTCTTGAACTTGGCCAAAACATATTTTACAAAGTTGATTCCTTACTTCACAAATTCTACAAAGATCTTGCCACCAACTCGAATTTTTTCTACCTGCCATAGTAGCCCTCATGTTTCTCCAAGAACCATACCTAGACTCTAAATATCCCTCCACACTCTGCCTTCCTCCATCCTAAGCCTCCATTTCCATTTGGCTATGTAAAATATGTTTTAGCCAAGTTCAAGAGAGGGGGTGAATGGAACTCCTTTAAAAATTTTCGCAGATGTATTTTTCAATCTGAAGAATGAAAAATCTTTAAAGAAACTATTCAAGATTATATAAAATGCAATCAGCAAAGGTACAAAAACTTATTCCAGAATAATAACAATCACACATAATCAATAAACTGAAGACAGATTTTAATTCTGGAAAACCAGTAGACTGTTAAGCAAGTTCTGGAAAAAAAACAGTGTAAAGTAAAACCAGATGCTTAAAGATTAATTCAAGAAATTAAAGAATTAGATCAACTCCAAGTTAACAATGAATTACTGATTCAAGAACCTATTATTAAATAGAACAGACTTTGTTTAATATCAGAAAATTGTTATTAACCACTAATTGTGTAAAAGTCAACTTTTCTAAAACAACAGATTGATGAACAGAAAGCCTAGTGAATTAGAAAATTGTTTGTTTCAGAAAAGAATCAAATAAACTGTTTATAGATGTATTTTATAATTTAAGAGATACTCAAATATTAATCAGAATCAATCAATTAAACCAGTTATTGAATTTTTATCTGATTTTGAAAAATCAAGAAGATTAACAAGATTTATCAAGAACAGTCAAGAGAGAGCAATAGAGAACAAGACACAAAAATTATCCTGGTTCACCCTTCCACAAGGGCTACGTCCAGTCCCTTACACCACTGTAAGGATTTCCACTATGAAAAAGATCTAACAGATCAGTTTACAACACAATCTTCCAACCCGCAAGAATACCCTGCACCCTGCAGTAAAACTTCTATATAAAAACAAATTACAAAAGTAATAAGAGCAAGAGTATAAAAAGCTTATTCAGAATGATCAGATCAGCAGTATAGCAGAAGCGGTCAATTCAAAGCTCCAGTAGTATTGAGAAAACAGTTCTTGAAGAGTTTTTCGAATGATTTTGATCACAAAAACTATTAAGGAGCTTTTTCTCTTTCTTGGAAAAAATCAGAGCACTTGATTGGACATGATTCAGAATGAGTTCGTTATTTTCCAAAATTTCGCGCCAACTATTTATACGCAACTGGCATTTAAAATTCAGTCGATTGTTTTGTCAAATAGTCGACTATTTTTCTCCAGTTAGTTAAAACAGTTGTTCAAAACTCAAAAATCTGATTTTAGTAATTTCTCAAAACCTTAGTTAAATCAGATTTGAAAACATGGAGCTTATCTTTGATTGAAAATGCCTATAATGCTGAATTGAATCAAACTTGCCACACACACTAAGTTCTAGACCGATTCTTCAAATCTTCAAGTAATTTTCATGTAATCAGTGTGAGATCACCAAGTTTGGAATCTTCTCAATTGATTAGCTTTGTCAAATCTTCATAACAACTCACTGGTGCTAACAGGCTAGAAGGGTTGCATTATATATGCCTATGTCTTTAATACCCAACCCACCCACTTCAAAAGAGGAACAAACTTTATCCCAAGCCAACCAAACAACTTTCTTTCCCTTATAACCCCAACATGAAAGGAACTTAGTCTGTATTATTCTAATAATTTTACATACAGTGCTCAGAGCTTTGAAAAATGATAGGTAGAATAATGGTGATACGTTAATTAATATGGTACCTTTAATTTAATAAGAAGAATTAGTGAGATTTTATAAAAAGTTATTTTTCTCAAAAAAATAACAATAAAGATCCAAGTAAAGACAAATAAAAATAAATAAAATATTTTTATTTTTGGGCCCGACAAAGATTGACCTTGCTTCTACATATTTCTATCCATAATGGAAAATCAAGGTTTATGTAGTTTTAGTTTGAAATTGTCTAATTTGGTGTTTGATATTTTTAATTTTTGAAATTTTTATATTTTTTATTATTTTTATAAATATTTTAAATTTTTTTAATCTTTGAAAGATATTTTTTTGGATTTTTTAAAGAAAAAATTGTATCAAATATTGCTTGACGCATGGTCATTTAAATATCTGAACAAAATATCGAAAATTTTTTTAATTAAATTTCGCATGACACGTGTGGTCATTCGGAGATTTAATTGAATTATTTTAAAATAAAACACAAGAACATATTTGTATATTTTTTTAAATTCTAATAAAATTTATATTTGAAAGTGAGATCAAATTGCATAAAAAATGATATTGCAAAATAATTAATAAAAATATTGAATAAAATACATAAGCTAAGTTTTTTTTTATTTCTTAAAGTGGGATTGGTAATCTTGTGAAATGCTCATGTGAATTTGATTTCGAATTACAGGTATTCTAGATTGTGCCCATGGCAACAATCGTTTCCAAATAATCATAGTATAATTGGAGCATGAACAAAATTTAAGTTTCGAAAGAAAGAAAATTATTGGAACATAACATTTTAATTTCTTTGTTTTGCAGTTTTATTTCAATAGTGAAATGAAGAAAGAAAAATACAAAACAAACAAACATAAAAGTATGTTTATAATTATGTATTAATCGAATTTTTTTATATGAAAGAGAGGTGCAAAAGTGAATTTTATTTAAAAAAATGGAAATATGCAATATGGCGTGTGGACAAGTAATATAAAAATGCATAGTTAATCATACCTTGATAAAATGAAAGAAAAAACAAAACAGAGATAAAGATAAAATGATAGTGACCTCTGAATTCTCTCTTTGGTAATGAGAAAAACTCAATTATGTGTGTAAGTCAAAAGTTTTAAAAACCACGTAGTTCTCTTTGAGAAAAAGTTTAAGTAAATTGTCAGTGTGTAATTTTTTCTGAAGAGAACAGTTTAGTGAGATCAAAGCAGAGTGAGTAGGGAAATAGATGAAGATGAATATAACCAGGGTTTGGTGTGAAAATCCCTTTTTTAAATCTTTCTCCGACCTTTCAATTATTTTCTGACTATATTTTTCAATCAATTGCTCTTTAGTAACAAACTGAAAAATGAATTTTCTTAATTCTCTATTATTTTCAATTAAAAACAAACAGGCTCAAGAGGCGTTTAGGATGATAATTTGACCTATTGGCTCAAAAGGGGAGAGAGGGCATGCAAATTGAGGAAATGAGGAGTTGTGCAAGAAAATCGACCTGCCCAAAAACAGGAAGGTTGCATGATAAAAAAATAGTGGTGTGAATAGAAGAATTTATTTTTTATTTGAAACTTTAAGGGGTTGGGTTTTTAATCCATTTTTATTTTTTGCAGAGTGCTTTAAAATGGATCAAGTCTTCTTTTCTTTTTTCCTATTATTTATTAAAACAATTTTTCCCATAAAAAATGAAACGAGATGAAACTTTTCTTTAATTTAAATGATAAAGCAAATGAATATTTTTTTTATTTTTTACTAAAAAAATATAGACAACCATGAAAACTATTTTTTACTTTTTCTCTTGAAAATAAAAGAAAATAAAGAAAACAGTAAATCTTAAAATTAATTTGAACAACTAACTAAATGATTATTTTTTCTGATTTTTCAAAAATTGATTAGAAACATTTTTCTCTTCATTTTTTCCTTTTTCCTAATAATAAACCAAACTACTTGAAAGATTATTTAATTATATATTTTTTATTTTCTTATATACTTGCTTTATTATTTATTTATATTATTTTTATCTATTATTAATTTTTTATATTTTTATATTTGTATTTACTGAGACGAAATTGATTGTTGACACATTTATATATAAATCGACTTGTGTGACATACATGCCTAAGTGCTTCTCTAGATATGTAGATCCATCATATAAGTCGAAAGGAGGATTCTTCCAACTTGGTGGGAGAGATAACTTCATTAATTCACTAGTAAAAGGATGGCATCGAGAAGTATGAGAAGTATTGGATGAAGTACTGTTAGACAATTTGTTGTATGATGTGTAATGACTCTCAGTGTTTTTATATGATAATGTGAATCGGTGTAGTGATTGATTGTTCTTTCTCTTCTAACTTCTTTTTGAGTTTTTGATTCTCGTGTTTCAAGTTTTGGACTTCTTCTTTGCTCTTCCTCTTTAGGTCTTCTAATTTTTACTTCATTTGAACTAGCATGGCATTGATTTCAACATGATTTTGCTCTGCGATTTGAGTGTCTCGCTCGTTACTAGTTGTTCTTCGAGTATTCACCATGATTGTTAAGATTCTTCTGGGCCTCACAGGGGCGCGATATGTTCCTGGAAACATTAAGTTATAGATGAAATGATGTGGGACTGACTTCCTCCTTTTCAGCTCGTCTTCAGTTGTGCAACAATCTTAGCTGATTCAACTTCTCCTCGGCTTTGGTACTTAACTTCTCAGTTCTGTTACTCAGTTTCTCCTTTTCTCCTCGGCTTTGGTACTTAACTTCTCAGTTCTGTTACTCAGTTTCTCCTTTTCTATTCTAGTATTCGGTTGTTCCTCTTGGTTTGGGAGAGACTTGCAAAAGATGATTTGCCGATGAAGTCGGTAAGTGAGCAAAGAGAATAAGTCAAGTAACATTAGTTTTACATTTTATAGGGTTCTCTCCTATTTATTTTGTTATTGGACCATGTTACTATTCACTTGGGCTTGTTACTTCTTACTTGAGCCCAAAGATCATATAATCATTCTTAAACTGCTATATTATTTATTTCTGTAATTTATTAATTATCAATTTGTTAATTACCATTTAGTCCTTTTCAGGGCTTAGGGCTCTGGGTTTTAACATTTTTTACTCAGTTTCAAAATCGACTTCTTGGTACTCGGTTAGTGACCTTATTCCTAGATAAGGGTACAGTAACATATAACTAAAGCTTAAGTTTCTTGATAGAAATAAAGAAAGTTATTGGAACATAACGTTTCCAAACTCACTGTTTTGCAATTTTGTTACAGCAGTGAATGAAGAAGACGCGAAACAATAAAATGAACATAGTCAAGCATTCATGGAAATTCAATAGCCTTTTATTCTTCTTTATGGTTTCTGAATCTTTCTTCCTCTCTTTATATGTGTTTGTGTAATTTGTTTTCTTCCTCTTGTGTAACCCGCATACCTCATTCATTTCTCTTTTTATGTGTTATTTTTTGAGTATCTTTTGACTATTTGCCTTTCCTTTCAGATGCATGAGGGCACTCAATTTTGAGCAATTAAATGCAAAACTGAAACATGCAACTAAAAATCCATTCTGATTTATGTCTTAATAAAATTAGTTTAGTGCGTTGTGTTATAGAGAAAAAAAATTAATTCTTAAAACCACTAATCAGGGTGGCTCATGGCCCAAGCAGATAAAGCAACCGCTTTAGGCCTCAAGGCAAAAAAGGTCTCAAAAATATTTAATATGCTTTAAGCCTCAAGGCTTCAAAGATCTCAACAAAATTTAATACTCACATATTATTATAAAATAAAAAATATTTAATTTTAAAATTATAATAACAAAATTCTAATTAAAAATTTAAGTATTTTAACTGACTTTAAGTTTACATTGGTAGTGTAAATATTATTTAATGACTTTAAATTTTTATTGGTAATATAAATACTATTTAATAAATAATATTCTTGAAACTTTTTTATAATAATAAATGAATAATAATTTAAAAAAAAAATGAACAGTCAAGTAATCTTTCTTAAAATTTTCTAATTTATCTCTTCCCTATATATTTCAACAACATATTGATATAATATCTTTATATGTCATATCATTGTTTGACTCTTCCACTTCTCTCTTTCTTTCTTTCTTCACTTATTTGGTTTCTTCTTCTGTCTTTTTGTTTCTTTCATAATATTGTTTCAACTTGTTTTCAATTTCAAAGTTCTTTCATTTCATATTTCATCATTTTATACTGTGCATTTATACGCTTGTGTTTACTTGGAAACTTTGAGCAGTAGATTGATTGCTTGTGTTTACTTGGAGAGTTTGAGCAGTAGATTGATTGAAGAAGAGTTTGTGTTCACTTTGGCTCCTTTTGAGTTGTGTTTACTTGGAGAGTTTGAGCAGTAGATTGATTGAAGAAGAGTTTGTGTTCACTTTGGCTCCTTTTGAGTTGTGTTTACTTGGAGAGTTTGAGCAGTAGATTGATTGAAGAAGAGTTTATGTTCACTTTGGCTCCTTTTGAGTTGTGTTTACTTGGAGAGTTTGAGCAGTAGATTGATTGAAGCAGAGTTTGTGTTCACTTTGGCTCCTTTTGAGTGCATCAATATTAGGTAAAAGTAATATGAGATTGATCAATTGATCCTAATTTTTTTTATTTTTATTATTGTTTAATTAATCTTAAAATAATTTGTGCATATTCAAGAAGAAGTTACAGATTATATTTAAAGACATACCAAAGGACAGGATCCAAAGATAATATCATAATAGGATACTTGAGACTCTACGTTTATGTTTACGTTTATGTTTACGTTTATGTTTACGTTTATGTTTACGTTTATGTTTACGTTTATGTTTACGTTTATGTTTATGTTTATGTTTATGTTTATGTTTATGTTTATGATTATGTTTATGTTTATGTTTATGTTTATGTTTATGTCTTGACAATCAGGTTTTATCTTAGATTTATTTTATATACTTATACAATCAGGTTTTATCTTAGATTTATTTTATATTCTTATAAGTTATATTCAGTATGATATATATTATAATTTTTAATTTTATATAAAAATATGGCAACTAGAAAATTTGAATCAACAATATTTCAACAAAGATTAAAAGGATTAACTTTGTTGTCTATTGAAAATTATTTTTTAAATAAAATTAATTATGATAATTTAATAGATAATTTTGTATCACAAAAAACTTGAAAAATAAATTTTAGATAAAAATATCATAATTTTAATTATTTTATTAATTTAAAATAAAGGTTTATTTTTTTATTTGTTTTAGACCTTCTAAAGTCTTTAATTATAATTGCCAAAAAAGAATTCAGCCAACTTCAGTTCTTTAAAAAAAAAAATGTTACTTGTACCAAACGCCCAATAGAGAGATTGAAAAAAAAATATATGAAAAGAAATGGTGAAAATAAAAATGTCCAAAACCTAATATAATATGGAAAGGTGTGAAGGACCCAAATAACAAAACTGGGCTGATGGTAAGAAAACACTACGAGAGTTATAAATTTTAGTAACATTTTTATAGTTACATTTATTTAAAATGTTAAAAAATATAAATTTATTAGTAACATTTTTTTTATAAACTATTAGTATAAATATAATATCGTAACATTTAATAAATAAAGATACGTTAATATATGTTATCATTTTTATTTTTATTTATTATATCCATTCGTATTTTTAGTATTTTCTTTTTCTCTTTCTCATGGCAAAATTAAATAAAAGCGAGTAAAACCAGAAAGAAAAAACCCACGGTTTCTCAATTCAAAATTTTCAATTGTAGCTCTAAGATAGCATCTCTTCATCTCTCTTTTCTCTAAAATCCTCTCCAGAAACGATTTGCAATTTTGATTACATGATTTCTTCATAGAATCTTAAGAGATTTTTTTTGTTTTCGTTCCCGTCGTCAACCGCCAACCGTGACGGACGTATTTGTCGTTACCATTGCTCGTACTCCGACGTGTTTGTCACCGTCATCGTCCTTATCGTCCACCATCGTGTTTGTCATTGTCGTTGCTGCATACTCTGATGTTCTTACCACAGTCGCCGTCATCAACAAGCTTCAGCCTAAGCAGGTATTTAGTTTCTTCGTTAGTTTTATGCTTAGATTCTTCTTTATCAACAATCGGTTTTGTTGTTGGAGGCAATTGCGTTGAGAATTGCCAGGAATGTGTTGCAGAATTTTGTTGACCAATTGAAGCAGCAAACAACACCATTGAACACAAGCTGTTTGATGGATTACCATCGACTGTGTGATTATTTTGAATTGTGTGATTATTTTGAAATTGTTGTGGTGTAATGATTTTCGTTGAAGCTAAAAAGTGCACTAGCTTTAATTAATGTTCTGTAATTGTTACTCTATTGCAATTGAAGTTAATTGTTACTTTATTGGAGTTGAAGATTAAACTTCGTGTAGATTGAACTTAATTAATGTTCTGATTTGTAGTTGAACTCTGCTCTGCTGGTTAGTGCATAATTGCGTGGTGGTTTGATTTAGTTATTACTTTTTAGTGATTGATGAAGTAAGGCGCAGTATTTTGACTTTAAATTGTGAAACTAAACTTTGTGTGCAATAAAATTGTGAAACTAAAGTTTGTGGGCTAAGTAATGGAAGAGTGTTAAATTCTTAGATTCCAGTATTGAATGAAGCTATATATATTCAGATTATTGGAATTGTTGTTACAACTAAATAAGTGCATAAGGTAAAAACATATATATGATCAACAAATGGAGTCTTCCTGTCTACATACACCCCATATGCAGGTTCTTAAGAACATCCTCTATTTGAAAGAAACAAAAAGTTTATTGAAACACATATATGACCAACAATTGGAGTCTTCCGTTCTTAAGAGCATTCTCTATTTAAAAGAGACAAAAGGTTTACTTAAATTCATATATGTTGTTTAGATTAAGTAACAAAATTATTAACTCAAAAGTTTATGTTTAGTGAATATGTTCAATCTTTATATTTATCTTGAAGACCATATTTTCAAGAGATTGCTTGTGCATTTTTATCCCTTGTCTAGGTTGACACACTAATACCATTCCTGATTCAGTTCCACAAATGCCCTTTAGTTTCCCTGTCAAAACAACAACTATTAAACAGACATATTCTAGTACAAACAAAAACAGAAACCTTCAATAACTAATATGAAAAAAAAAATTATATTTGAAAACAATTTTTAACGTTATCGATAATATCGATAAAATAGATCAAATATATTTTTAATTTGTTAAATCATCGAAAAAATAATTTGAATGCAATTTTAATTTTAAAAATGTTTTTAATTGGTTTTTGTTCCATTTGAGAAAATATTTTTGAATTTCTGATAACTTTTTCAACTGTCATTTCTTAATTTCATCACTAATTATATCCAATATGAAATATCAAAAGAATATTAAATCATTAACGTAACAAACTATATTTTAAATTAAAATGCATATTAATATTAAAACCAAATTTAATTTAGTAACATATTTATTATTTAATATAAGTAAAATAGTTTTACTGTTTTTATTTTTCTCATTCAATTCAATAATTTATTTTAAATATTATAATTTTATTAAAAATAATTATAATTTATTAAATTAATTTTGATTTATCATTATATATAATTTTGATATTACATTTTTTGATTGAGTGTGATATAATTATTTCCATTTAAAACTAAAAAAATGGTAATATATAATTTATATTTTTAGAACTAATGATTATAATATATTAAAAGAAATATATAGTATAACATTAATTATTGATATTTTCCTTTTTACCGTAACGAAACTAATATAAAATTATTTTACTTATAATATATTAAATGTTTTTTGTTGCTGATATTTTTTCGAATAAATGACACGTAATTATCAAATAAAATATAATTATTTTTAAATAATATTTTTCAATAAAAAAAGTTATGATTATTCAAAAATAATGTTAAAATTATGGGTTACATTGTAGTCAAAAACTAAAATAAATTATCTATAGCTATCTTATTACAGAAGTAATAAAGACATTACTTAATTTAATTATATACTTAAAATAATCTAAAGTATATAATTTAATTATGTTTTCATTATTTTAATAATTTTCATTTTTATTTTTAATACTAAATTACCTATTGTAAATAGTGGAAATATAGTATATTCATATTTTTAGGAAAATAAAATTTAAAAGATGTAATAAATATAATAATTATTAAGATGAAAAATATTATTAAACTTTACATGAAAATTCTAAAAGACAGTATAAGGAATCATTATTTTTTTATTGATTTATATAATGTTATAATTATATAAAAACATATGTAAATTTTTACTTAGAAATATTTTAATTTGAAAGTTATAGCTATACAATAAAAGTACTATAATCTTTTATCACAATTGTTTCGAATAGGTATTTTTTAAATCATCAAAAATAACTAGTTAAAAAAATAAAGATATAGGATAAAATAAGTAAAAGAAACATGTGAAAAAATAATTACAAAATTTAATATTGTTATTTGTTATGTATGTAGTTAACCGATTAAAATTGCAACAATTAATGATTAAATTATAATTTTTTTTATGGCATGACCAGGGAAATTATATAAAAATATCAATGACATTTTTATAATATTATTTTTACTCAAAAAATATTACAGTAATAATTTTAAAATATTTCTTTTTAATTAAAAAAGTTACTAAAATTAATTTTTGTAATGTTACTTTCTTATTAAAAAAAGTATTATTAAAAATATTTAATAACATTTATAAAATGTTATCTTTTTATTAAATAAATATTATTTAGTAATATTTTTATAATGTTACTTTTTATTGAAAAAAGTATTACTAAAAAAATTTATTAATAATTAAAGATTATTAAAAGCTTTTTTATAATATTTTATTAAAAAAATATTATTAAAAAGATTTAGTGAAATTTTTAAATATTATTTTTTATTAAATAAATGTTAAAAAATATTTAGTAATATTTTTATAAATATTTTTATTGAGTAGTGAAAATGTCACTAAGTTTTTTTTAATAAAATAAAATATTATTAAATTAAATTAGTAACATTTTTCTTATGTTAATAATTAATTATTATATATTATTATATATATAATAGTGAAAAATGCACCTATAATAAAATGTATTGTGTAAACAATAAAAATTTGGATTAAAAAAGAAAAAATGGAATATAAAGAAAAAAAATAAGATAAAAGGGTAAATAATAAAAATAAATACGTTAAAACTCTACCAAATTGGATGGTGAAGAAAAATAATAATAGGTAGTTACTTTGTCCACGATATAAAAATATAAAATTGTGACCTCCACTTAGCATATGAATGAAATGTTCAAAATATTCTTATATTTTAATAATAAAATGTCAAAAAGACCAAATGTTTCAATAAGGCAATGAATTATAAAATCTTCTTAATCGGGTTTGTGGATAGAGAACGCCTCAGGTTTGAGGTCGACGACTCTGTCCGTTACTGTTGTTTGTGACTTGAATTTATTCCTTAATAATAAGAATGCTTAGAAACAAAAGTCATAGAGAATTATATACTTCTTCACTTTTTTTTAATGGTTAGTATTTGCTAACATTTCTTATAAATTGTTTTTTTCTTGTCCAAAAGAAACAATCTCAAACATATAAGATTATCTCGTTGGTAGAGCTTTGTTAGAGAAGTTTGTTTCTTTTCTTCTCTGTTGTTGGTATTGAGTTACAAGAGTATACATTTGGATTTGGGATTATAAGAAGTATATAAACTTCTTTTTGTAACCTTCATTATATTTCTTATATCAAAATAGAGTTTAATGTGTGGAAGTAGGCTATAAGCTGAACCACATTTTATTGTCATTTTATTCACACTCTTCTGCTAATTTTATAACAAAGTGGTATTAGAGCTCTAGTAGCGTTCCGGGCTAACTCTACAAAAAGAAATTATGACAACAACAAAATTTGATCTACAAAAGTTTGATGGGCGTATCAACTTTGGGATATGGAAGGTTCTGATGGCGTTATTGTACAACAACATTTGAAGGCAGCGTTAGATGTGAAAGAAGAAAGACCTTTGAGAATGGAGGAACAAGAATGGAACGATATTGATCAAAAGGCTCTTTCTACAATCCAACTATCTATCACTGATGATGTATTGCAAGAGGTCATATTAGAAACAATAAAAATGAAACTATTGAATAAATTAGAATCATTATACATGAAGAAGACGATAGCCAATCGTCTCGGAGCCTTACAAAAGTTATACATGCTACACATGCACGAAGGTACATCCATCAGAACATATATTTCTGAATTTACTTTACTAGTCATGGATTTAAAAAATATGGATGAGATGTTCTCCGATGAGCAACAAGCAATGATGTTGCTTTGTTCTTTTCCTCCCTCTTACAAGAACTTTCGGGAAACACTTATATATGGGCGTGAAAGTCTTGCTATAGATGTAGTAAAGTTAGCACTATTGAGTCGTGAACAGAAGGAGCACGATAGTGGACGTAATGATCCTGCGGCTGGCTTGTTTGCAAGAGGGCGGACAAGGGATGTTGCTTCGAGTAGTCATATTAAAGGCAAATCTAGATCGAAATCTAGAAATCGAAGAGGTAAATGTCATTATTGTAAAAGAGAAAGACATTGGAAAATAGAATGTCCGAAATTGAAAAAAAAGAAAGAGGTTGATATAGGTAATGCAACAACTATTGCTGAAGGTGATGACATCGTTCTCTCTGTAGCTACAACTTTAGTTGGAGATGCATGGATCATTGATTCTGGATGTTCCTACCACATGTGTCCAAACCAAGATTGATTTACTACTTATCAGCCAATCGAAGGTGGTGTTGTTTTTATGGGAAATAATAGGTCATGTAAGGTTCTTGGCATTGGTAGCATTAGAATTAATATGCATGATGGAGTTGTGAGAACATTGACCAATGTAAGACACATACCGGATTTGAAAAAGAACCTTATTTCCTCGGGCATTCTTGATTTCCAAGGGTACAAGTATTGTGCTGAAGGTGGAGTTTTAAGAGTTTCCAAAGGTTTCCTTATTGTGATCAAAGGTGGTCAACGGACTTTACTTGCTTCAAGGTAGCACAATAGTTGGTGCTGCAACTGTGTCATCCTCTCTTGATAATGAATTAGATACTACTCATTTGTGGCATATGCATCTGGGGCATATGAGTGAAGCTGGAATGACTATTTTGAGCAAGTGTGGCTTGCTTGGTAATAAAGTTGGAAAACTTAACTTTTGTAAACATTGTGTCTATGGAAAGCAGACTAGAGTCAAGTTCAGCACTGCTATTCACAGGACTAAGGGCACTGTTGATTACAATCACCCTGATTTGTGGGGTTCTGCGCCTGTTCCATCAAAAGGTGGTGCTAGATACCTATTGACATTTATCGATGATTTTCAAAGAAAAGTCTGGGTTTATTTTTTTTAAAATAAGAATGATATTTTTCCAAATTTTAAGAAATAGAAAGCTCTCATAGAGAATCAAACTAACAAGAAAATCTAGCGTCTTCGAACAGATAATGCTTTGGAGTTTTGTGAAGGGCAATTCAATGAGTTTTGAGAGAATGAAGGCATAGTAAGGCATTGTACTGTGCGAAAAACACCTCAGCAAAATGGTGTTGCAGAACGTATGAACAGACCCTTTTAGAGAGAGCTCGTTGTATGTTATCTACCGCTAATTTATCGAAGGACTTTTGGGCAGAAGCGATTAATATGGCTTGTTATTTAGTCAATCGATCTCCTTCTACTGCAATTGAGTGTAAAACGCCTGTTGAGGTATGGTCTGGTACTCCCGCAGATTATTCTGATCTAAGAATATTTGGTTGTCCTGCCTATGCTTATACTAGTGATTGAAAGCTTGAGCGAAGGGCACAAAAGTGTATATTTCTTGGATATGCATCAGGGGTGAAAGGTTACAGATTATGGTGTACTGACCTTCATCCACCCATATTCATAATTAGTAGAGATGTAAAGTTCAATAAATCAACCATGCTACACTCGTCAAAGAAGGTTAGAGATGCAGAAAAAGAGGATAGTATCAACAAGCAGGTGGAGTTTGAAACTAACAGTCCACACAAACTAGATACAGATACTTCTAAACAACCTGTTCAAGAAGAAGTGCAAGCATTTGTTGATCAGCTAGATGAAGCTCCATTGGCACAATATAATCTTGAAAGGGACAGAACAAGGAGGCAAATTAAACCTCCTAAGAGGTATGCTCAAGCTGACGTAGTCTCTTTTGCTTTATCAGAGGATATTGAAGCACAAGATCCTGTAACATATCGTGAGACTATCACAAGTAATGAGTCTTCACAGTGGATTAGAGCCATGAATGAAGAACTAGAATCTCTTTATAAGAATTGTACTTAAGAGTTGGTGAAACCACCAAAAGATCAAAAGGTCATTGGTTGCAAATGGGTCTTCAAGAAGAAAGACGGGTCCCCTGGAGTTGATGCAGCTCATTACAAAGTACGCTTAGTGGCTAAAGGTTTTAGCCCAAGGGAAGGAATACACTTCAACGAAGTGTTCTCTCCTGTTGTGAAACATAGCTCCATTCGGTTGTTGCTCGCCATAGTTGCATTGTTTGACTTAGAGCTTGAGCAACTCGATGTTAAGACAGCTTTTCTACATGGCGATCTTGAAGAACAAATTTATATGAATCAACCAAAAGATTTTGTAGTTGAAGGCAAGGAAGATCATGCTTGTCTTTTGAAAAAGTCGCTATACGGCTTAAAACAGTCTCCGCGACAATGGTATAAAAAATTTAATTCTTTTATGATTGGTCATAATTACTCTAGAAGTAATTATGATAGTTGTGTGTACCATAAGAAGTTACTAGATGGTACATATGTATATTTATTACTTTATGTTGATGATATGCTCATTGCCTCTAAGAGTATATCTGAGATCAACAAGCTCAAAACACTGCTCAACAATGAATTTGAAATAAAAATTTGGGAACAGCAAAGAAGATTTTGGGCATGGAAATTCATAGAGATAGGAGTGCCGGAAAATTATACTTATCACAGAAAAAGTATATTGAAAAAGTACTTAAATGATTTGGAATGCAAAATGCGAAGCCTGTGAGTACTCCATTAGCAGCTCATTTCAAATTATCAACTGCACTAGGAGGATCAAATGTCACATGTTCCTTATGCTAGTGCAGTCGGAAGCATAATGTATGCTATGGTTTGTACCCATCCAGACATTTCACAAGCAGTTAGCGTTGTCAGCAAGTACATAGGAAATCCTGGAAAGATGCATTGACAAGCTGTAAAATGGATACTTAGATATTTAAAAGGTACTAAAGATATTGGTTTGGTATTTCATAAGAACCACAATACATGTAGCAATATTGTTGGTTATGTTGATTCTGACTATGCTAGGGATTTGGATAAAAGAAGATCCCAGACTAGATATGTGTTCATGCTCTCTGGAAGTGCAATAAGTTGGAAAGCAACTTTACAGTCTACTATTGCATTATCCATAATTGAAGCTGAATACATGGCAGCATCAGAAGTTGTGAAGGAAGCTATATGGCTTCGATCTTTGGTGGATAACTAGGGAATGAAACAAGATATCACAGTTGTGTACTGTGACAGATAGAGTGTCATACATTTGAGCAAAAAATCAAATGTATCGTGAAAGGACTAAGAACATTGATGTTCGCTATCATTTTTTAAGAGAGATCAGTTCACAAGGTAATATTATTGTGAAAAAGATTGATACTTCTAATAATGCAACAGATATGATTACAAAGCCAATTCCAAATTCTAAATTCCAACACTGCTTATTGGTGTTCGTATCATTTGAAGAAAACTTTTTAGTTTTGAATTCATGTCAAGGTGGAGAATTGTTGTTTGTGACTTGAATTTATTCCTTACTAATAGGAATGCTTAGAAACAAGAGGCATAGAAAATTATATACTTCTTCACTCTTTCTTAATGGTTAGTATTTGATAACATTTCCTATAATTTGTTTTTCTCTTCTCCAAAAGAAATAATCTCAAACATATAAAATTATCTCATTGGTAAAGCATTGTTAGAAAAGTTTGTTTCTTTTCTTATCTGTTGTTGCTACTGAGTTACGAGAATATACATATGTGAAGTGTATTTGGGTCTGGGATTATAAAATATATATAAACTTTTTTTTAACCTTCATTATATTTTTTATATCAAACAAACATGAAGTTGAATGTGTATAAATAGCCTATACACTGAACCATATTTTATCGTCATTTGTTTCCTACTCTTCCGCTAATTTTATAACATTTCCCTTGACTAGTTAAAAAAAAACAGAAAGGATAAAAAGAGATAAGGTGAAAAAAGAGATTTATATATATGTTTTTTTTAAATGAAAGGACAATGTGATAAAATATTTTTTCTCTTTTATGATGAAAACAACAAAAAGTATTCTGCATTCAAAGATACCAAGGATATTTCTGATATTTTAAATAATTATATAGTGCAGAAAGCAAATTATACCGTGCGCGAACCAACTGCAGAAATTGAATGTAAACACGCATCCAAACTTAGATAGTTTCTCTAATGAACATGAAAGCAATAGTGGATTGGACAGTACAGTGATAGGATTGGGAAGGTGATGGCGGATTTGGTGATGCAGGCACTGATAATGGTGGTGGAGGAGCCGGAATTGGTTGCGGTTGTGAGTTAAGAGTCGGTGGAGGTGGTGAGTTAAGAGTCGGGGGAGGTGGTGGGTTTGGAGCCAGTGAGGGAACGAAGGTTTAGGCTCAAAGTGTCAGAGAACTTCATCTATCTGGTTCCTTTGAATTGATTAAGCACAACTATGTGCCACCTTTGCCAGACACAACTTGCGTGAGTTGCTCACACAGTATTCACCTTAGACCGACGGTTTGCACACACATGAGGACAGAGCCTGTAGTGATTAAGGTAGGTGTAAAAGGCTGATTCATCTTAGTATTTACTATTATGATCTCCTCACAGGCCCAACATTGAATTAAAGGAAACTATATTGAAATTTTGAACAAATAACCAAGCATATTGAAGAGGTTTAAGTTCTTTCACCTCACTAATTTTTTAGTTCATCTTCAGTTTTCTGAAAGTCCATTCTGAAATGAAGGAGAAATCATCCAAAAATTATTAAGATGTGGAACATACCCTTTAAAACAAATCATTCAAATCCGATTTAAACCAAACCTTTTATACGCAAATGCCCCAAAGATTTTTACATTGGGTAATGTTATTATAGACAATTATAGCTACTTGTTACACTTATTTCATAGTGTATTTTCTTTCTTTCTCTTTTTATATAAAATTAATAAAGTTTTATAAAATTAACTATAGTCACAACATCATACATGAATTTAGTTTCTGACCAAGTAAGCTGGAGGAAATCCATTACAAAAAAAAATAATCATTGTTACATGTAAGATTTATCGCTACTATGTTTTTGTGTGAATT
>Ga0209489_101856_pt1 | contig 43444 bp, 23 predicted proteins | sample SiratrowhiteBW_FD_187527 | JGI IMG/M metagenome (GOLD analysis project Ga0209489, IMG submission 187527) | Root nodule microbial communities of legume samples collected from California, USA - Siratro white BW (SPAdes) (version 2) | ecosystem: Host-associated > Plants > Roots > Nodule | place... | reverse complement strand
CCATACGAAAATCATACAAGACCAACATTTAAAGGATGAAAAACATTTCCTTTTCCATGAAAACCTCATAAAAGACTCACCTTTAACAACTTTTGATGAAAAACGAAAAAAAAAAAAGCAACTTTTGACACATAAAAACCCAAACTTTACTTCAACCACCACAAACTCCACACAAAAATCAAATGACAAACAACAAAAATGACTTAAAAGAGCAACCTTTACTTCTTTTTCAAACATAAATGATATAAAAACTCAACCTTTATCTTAAACCAACGATGAACCGATGGATGGAGAGAGTCAGAGAGCGAAGAGAGCAACGACAGAACGAGAGAGCATTAGAGAGCGAGAGCAATGAGAGAACGAGAGAGCAATGAGAGGACAGGAGAGCATGAGAGTGAGAGAGCAATGAGAATGAGGGAGTCAAAACAGTGAGAGAGTGAAAGTGGAGAAGGCAAGAAAGACTTTTCATTTCTAAATTTAGACCCTTTACACGTTAATTTAAAAAATTAATATTTTTTGCCACATCAACGGTGTCAACTGAATATATGTTGTCACGTGTAGGTGTCAATGTATCATTATTCGTAGAGAAAACATATGAAATCATACTATTTTGACTCTAATCAAACTATACAAACTCTAGCATGTGAGCTTTGGACCGACCAATTTAAAGAAATAACTACAATTTAAAATTATTGTATCTAAATAATTAATAATTAAACGCAGTTTCATTTACATGACTTAAATTTAAACCAGTTTTGGTTATTATAATTCAATATAGGTCATGTTATTAACTGTTCCAAAGTCAATCTCATTTATTCAGAACAGTCTATCAAACTAATTCATTGTGATAGCTATAATCCTAATTATATATATGCAAACAACTCTGCATAACATGTGGATAAACACTTGAGTTTGTTTCGACTTTGTCAAAAAAATACCCATTTTGAACCTGCCAACTTTTTAAATCTTTATGATCTAAACTCGAATCGTACCTCCCGACCTGTTTTGTTCCCATGCATAGTCCCACTATGTTAACCTGAGGTATAAACACAATATATATATACTCATAAAGGCAAACCTTCGCAACAGTGGCAGCATTTGAATAAATTAATATATTATTCCTTCCAGCGGTGGATTTTAATAAAGGTGGGAAACCCTGGCCTCTAGAAGAGAGATCAATGTTGTTAATGATTAAGAAAGATGTAGTTATTCTGTATTCGTTGCTTACATGTGAAAGTAGTAAGAGAACCTTATTCATACTATGTTGTAACTTATGAAAAATGTACTCTAGTAACTTTATACGAAAATTTGACATTAAAATTACATTTAATTTGAATATATTATTGTACTTCCTCAAAGTTATTGTTCATCATCCACAACTGATTTTTGCTTTATTCTTGAGTTTTAATGCATTCATTCATTGGTGATATTCCATGTAGCAGCAAAACAAATTCTCCAAAACCTTTTTTCTTATAATCAGATGTAAAGATTTTAATCAACTCGCGGTTCTTAGCAAAGCCCCAGAATTGACGCCGCACGATACGTAATTTTTTCTCTTTTTTATTCCCTTTCAATTAACATATTAGCAAAATTTTATTTTCGTTTGATTGTGATCTTAGAATTATTAGAAAATTAATTAAAATATAAAATGTTAGAAATATACCAAAAATAATAAATAACATTTATTAACATACAAAGATTTAATATATTTTTAATTCTTATATTACAGAATAAAATAAAAAGAGAAAGAGAAAACACTATACACTATAATAACCAACAACGAAAATCGGTGAAAAGAAAAAAAAGAAAAAAAAAGAAGAAAAAAACTAACGAGGCTACGTGGACTTTATTTATTCTTGCCATAGTTTTCAAAACACTGGAACTATAGATGATAACTCTCTCCAAGGTCAAATAAAAGGTCACCATCAATGGTCTTACAGAGGAAATTGATAACCCAAAATGTTGGTGGCGAAGCAAACTGATAAATTTGAAGGAAAAAAAGAGTTCAAGCCTGAGAAGTTATGTTTCTGGATTCGTTTAAAGCAATATAATAGATGTGGTAGCGAGACTCGTTCCTTCAAAAATCCACTTGATCAAAACACAACATTTTAAATTGTATTTATAAGAATCTGGCACACAAACATTTATTGGAACAATTGACATGATAATTCTTATGTAAGAACAAGCGACAGTTCTTAAGAATTTTAAAACAAATAATGTAAGATTCATTTCATTTTCTTAAAAGGTTACAAATTAGAGATAAAACTTGCTGATAAAAGTCTTGAATCTTGGATAACATTTTGGATCCATCAGAAGTGAGTTCATCTTTTGGTCTGTATAATATTTGTTTAACAATCAAAACGTGACCCTCATCATTTCTTTATATGTTGATTAGTTTATCACATCATGTTAGTTATTTTACTAATTTTTTTTTCACTCTCTCTATAACATGCAGTGTCTATACGTCATTTTCCATAATTATTAACAGAAGTCCATGCTAAAGGTCTAATAAAGTATAGATATAGAACTTCAGATGTATGCTGCCACAAACATGCTATTTATATATATAATATGCATTGCAGAACATGAAGAGGGTTGAGCGATAAGGAAGAAACAAAAATGAAGAGCACTAGGAGAGAAGTGGAGAAGAGATCAGAGATAGGTTCTGCCATTGAAGAACTTTCCATGATGGCCATAGTTAAACCTGGTGAAAAGCATGAGTCTGCTTATATCCCCACCAAGCCTTTCCTTTCTGTTTGTTATTTGGTGCTACAAGTTCTAGGTGAGTTCACTTGGAACTTGATCTCTTTCTTTAAGTTCCAATGATGTGATGTGACACCAAAACATTGCCATTGTGTGTCTAGCAGACAAGATAGGACCGACAATGGCTGTTTTGAGACAAGACGTGTACCAGAATATTAAGGTTTGATTTCATCAACCACCAAATGGCAGTTTTGTCCTTGTTGGTTATTTGCATGGTTAATTTATGACTGCTAAGTTTTAACCAGAAATTATTACATAATCTAAACCTTCTAATGTTTGCATATATATAATACATAATAAACAATATTAATTTTTCTAATGAATAGAAAAACTTATGTACATGTCAAGTTACTATAGATTGAAAACTTACTGCAGTTTTAGACATAGTTGCACATTGCTGATCATCATCCAACTACCAGTTATTAGTTAGGCTGTGTATTGATTTCTGTTTCGTTGCAGACACTGGAACTGATGCATGAATCAAATACCTCAGTGAACTCGAATTTGGTCGAGATATTGAAGTCAGAAGCGAAAGAAGGCAATGCACGAAAAGGGTCTAGCTGCAGCAAGGCCCTGGTTTGGCTCACTAGGTGAAAAACTATAGACATTAATTTATATAAATAATATAATATTTACTACTTTAATACTGCTCACACTATATCAGCAATGTTTATAGAAATTGTATGACTAAAATTATCTCTTTTGTGCAACTTTGCAGGACCCTGGATTTCACCACCTCATTATTACAAACACTAGCAAAAGACCCTGAAAAGAGAATGGAGCAAGTAGTTGAAGAGGCTTATGAAGTGACCTTAAAACCGTGGCATGGATGGATTTCATCAGCTGCTTTCAGAGTAACAACCACTTAATTTTTTCTTCCATGGTTTAATCAATTCTTTGTTTGTTGATGGATGAGCTAGCTAATTTACCTATAGGGTACAACTCAACTACAATATTTCTATTTTGGCGTTTGATTACTCTTATTCATGTTTCTGATCGGATATAAAAATAGAAACTATTCAGAGTAGTTTGAGTGGATCACAGATCCGAGTTTAACTTTATCTTATGTGAAACTAAACATACACTATAATAACCACTTTTTCACCACATTCTTAAAATGACCAAAAAATGTTTACATTACATGGAATTGCAGGTGGCTCTAAGACTGGTACCAGAAAGTAAAACATTTGTTAACATTCTTAAAACTGAAGAGGAAAACTATGACACCCTAAAGGAGAAAATGCAGATGTTGGTTTCTCTGTTTGTGCCTTTTCTTGAGGATATCCATTGTATTCTAGTAAGCTTGGTTTCCTGCTTCATAAAATAACATTAATTGGTGAGGAAATTTTCTGTTTTCTGCTTACACTGTGTATATTTTTGCAGAGATTGTATAACATGGACAAGATAAAGTCAACCTGAATCAGAGAGACAATAACTAATGCTACGTTTTGTGTATTCGCTTCTGGAGAGAAATTATTAATGGTTTGAGACAGTTATGTTTCTATTATTTCTACACTTTAATTAAGTATGACTAATTTGAAATCTTACATATTATGTAAAGATTAACAGAGGTCATAAATAGTTATGGTTTTAGAGTATGCAATCATTTTCTATTCTGTACAGTTACTTTAATGTAAATGAAAATGTAAATATTTTGTATGCTAAAGTTTGTATGAAAGAATTATTTATGGCATCAACGTCAGAATTCGCGTTAATGGTTATCTCTCTCTAAAATATATTTATAACGTGCCCCTCACAATGCTTCTTTTGTGCTTGAGGCACAGATAAATCACATGCTCAAGTGGCTAATTTAATTTTTGGTTAAATATAATTTTAGTTCCTCTTTTGTTACTTGTATAATTTTTTCTTTATTTAGTTTCTCAAAAGTTAAAATTTACCATTTTTACCTATGACATTAACTAATTATTTGTGTTGAGCTAATGATTATTTCGAGTAATAAATATTAGCATATATATATAGAATGTGACATGTTACTTAGAAAAACTCATAAAATTTGTAAAATAAATGTTATTCCTTTATCTTCAAATGAATCTTAAAATTAAAATAAGAATGATAATATGGGTTGTTTTGATCCGTTTGACATGTCCCCTTATAGCCAACAAAAAATGGGTTAAAGTAGTTTAATCTACACAAACTTGCAAGTTATTACTTTCTCTAGCCTGTCCTGATAACTTGTAGCATAATAACGTGACCCGTGCTTGAAAAAATTTCCCTATGCCCAACAAAAATATGAAAGAATGAGTTAGCTCTAGAAACGGTGGTTTGGATAAAGCTAACAAGAGTGCTTTTAGAAAACCTTTTCACGAATGAACCATCAACGCTATATGATGGTTTTCTCAAACACGTTCACACACATTTTAAAAAGGGTATATTTAAAAGGTAATGTATGTATTCACCAAGTGTCGCCAACAAAAGATTATATTATAAATATTATTAGTCACTTCTATCTCAATAATAGATAATTTTGACTATTTAAATATATAACTTTTTTATGAAATAAATACACAAATGCTTTTCAAGATATTCACTTAAAGTTTCCTGAGTTTAAATACAAGTACACAAAATTTCTTAAGGCAAAATATACTCTTTTTTCCCAAAATATACAATAAAAGTCATGTTTGTAGGGTTTATTCTCATATAAGTGGATATGAAATGCATAAAACATTATTTTAAGAGATGATTTCACATATGTGAATGACTTGCAACAAATGTCACTTTCTATTTTAAATCGCTAGCAGATGACTACAGATTTTTAGCACTTAAAGAATTTTTCACACTAATCTCATGCACTTGAGGCTCATTAATTTTATTTGAGAACCTTATATTTTTCTGCATTAAAGTTCTACTTATATGGATGTTCTGAAACAATCTTTTTAGGTAGCATATTTCAAAGCATCTTGGGTCATAGCTTTTTCAAAGGTTTATTACTTTCTACCAACAATCTTTTGTTTTGTAGTACGCGAAGTTGGTGGAATTACACTCTTATCTTTGAGATATCTTTGTATTATTAGCAATGTCAAGTTGAACTTTTACACATTCATGAATGGTATTATATGTCAAAATCTTCTTTGAAAGATGTTCTTGATTAACTCATAGGCTTTTAGATAATGTAATATTGTAATGATGTGTTGTACATTCAACACATGTGAATTGTGTTTATTCTATAGGGATAGGTCGTCTATCGTCAGCGCTTTTTTAGGTTCAATTATTCTTTTTCTCAGTTTATAAGATTACATGTGTCTATTTTTGTTTTATGTCTAGTTTTCACTTGCATTTTATGCACTCGTCCTTCTAACTCTTTTTTTGGAAATGCTTACTATGATCTTTAAGCCTTTTGTACTTTCTAACTCTTATTTTGTAGCATCTTTTTACAACTAATACAGAGCATTATGTAACCTACAAATTTACCAAGCCTCATAAATGTAAAGTTCTTCATTCATTTTGTACAATTTAATTATATTCTCAAAAACATTAATTTGCATAAATTGTGGCTAAAATGATCCTACATCAATAGGTTCTGGTACGAGTGAAGTGAGAAAATTCACCTTTTTCTCAAACTTATTAGATGTGTCCAAATCACCGAAAATATTTAAGGATTTGTCTTCCTACACTCCCATAATTTCTAACTACAACTTCATAACTTTAAAATAACCATCATAGCCTTTGTACAAGTAACTTCTACCTTACCGATTCCAAAACAAGATTCCTGAAATTTCTGAAACACGATTTCAAAAAACAATGGAATAGGATTTCTAGAATAAGATTTTTGAAACAAACTTTTTAGAACATATGAAACACTTAGTGGAACGAGATTTCTGGAATAAAACTTTTAGAATAAGGTTTTTAGAACATACATAATACCTTTCAAAACAAGCTTTCATAACGAGCTTTCCAAAATGAGTTTTCTACACACATTTTATATGTTCCAAAACAAGCTTTTCGGAACAAAATTTCTAAAACAAGTTTTCCAAAACATAAATGATAGCTTCCGAGACGAGCTTTCTGAAACAACTCTCCCTTTCCTCTTCTTCCTCCTTTTCAAGAGTGCAACGATGGAAAACATAAGTGTAGGTAGAGGTGGCAACGATGGAAAACATAAGTGTAGGTAGAGGTGGCAACGATGGAGGTAGTGGCAATGACAGAGGCCATGGTACGGCAAAGTGTATAACAAAGGGTATTTTGGTCTTTTAAAATGGGAGTGCAATTAATAATTCTAAAGGTGTAGGAAGCAAAATCCAATATTTAATAACGTCCTGCACCTCCCTGAGTTCTTCTTACACCTCCATATCTAATCTGAATTTACCAATTTACCTTAAGTAAATTTTTTTCCTAACCCTTCACTTTTCACTTGCTTTGTGTCGTTGCACCTCCATTCTTCTTTTTAGAGAGCTTCTTTTGCACCTTCTTCCTCCCTTTCCTCTGCAACTCCCATGCCCTTGTACAATAGTCATCCTTTCCACAATTTTTATACTTTTCATTTGGATTTCTTAGTTGCATCTACTGTCATTGCTAGTACTGGAATGTGCCAATAAGAGATGTTACCAAATATCTTTGAATATGCTTTCATATATGTAATTTTCTCATTTACCATGTTCTCTAATCCACGAATTTTCCTTGTTGTTTCAAAATTGTACCATTTTAATTAAATAAAGAGACATAGTTTTAAATTATATCTCAGCCATGGTTCTAGGTGTGTGAGATCTATAGGTATTGATGGGTAGAATATACTTTTAGATTGTATTCTATAGGTGCAATCCAGAACATTAAATATAATACCAGATTATACAATCCAAAAGGTAATTTTTATTCCATATTATGTTTCAGATTGTATAATCCAGAATATAATTCAACACAATCTGTAAGTCATTTTACATTCAAGCTTCTGCCAATCCGAAATATGATCAATTAGTACAAACATATACCAAATTCTACAATCCGATGATCTCCCATTTTACATAATCCAAAACATAAAAAAAAAACAACTTCCCCAATACATACCTAACTCTTTTGCAGCCACACCAACCCCACCAAACCGTCACCACCACCAGTACCCATGAACCATGACCAACAACCACCCTAAACGGCAACACCACAAGCTTCACCACCCACTTCAACATACACCATGTATCACCATTTTCACCACCCCTTATCCAGTTTTTCATTTTTAGAAGGATATTTTAGTCATTTAAACAAGGATAGTTTTGGAATTTTAAAAATATGGAGGTGAAGAAGAACTCATGGAGATGCAGGAATCCCTTATTTTGAGCCCAATTTTATGAAGATTGAGTTCTCTAGAAATCAAATGTCTTTAAAAGTTCATCACTTATAATACTAGGAAATTGTAAGGGCAATTACTTCATACACCCTATCAATGAGAAGAAAGGATAAAAGTGTCCCTCTAAGTTAATATAAAAAGGGTTAGGGTTTTGGGCAACCATTTGGCTCATTAGAGGTGGTGTAGTTCGTCGTCAGCGCTCGCAATTGTCATTTCCATCCCATTTGGTCCCCATCTTATTCCATGTCGTGAAATTTGATTTGGGTTGGATTTAGAGTGGATTTGGGTTGGATTTTGGCGAGGAAGCTTTTCTTTGGTTAGAGGGTGTTTGCCAATGTTGGGCGGTTCATTTGCGACGACTTGGGGTGGTCTGCGGCTTAATTGTGTTGTAAGGGCAGGTGCAGGTGCTCTGTTGAGTTTTTTTTTTTTTTTTGTAGAAAGCAAATTCCAAAAAGGTACGAAATACCATTTCTGGAGAAGCATTAGTTGGTGTTAAAAAATTGAGTAGCGGAAAACCAATTTCGGAACATGTTTTTCAGAATGGGATTTTTGGAACATGTTTCCAAAAAAAGTTTTTGGAAGTGTATTTTGAACCTTCACTTTTGGAAATCCTTTTTCCGAATGCAAAAATACCATTCCTAGAAGTCCTTCCCAAAATGCAAAATTAAGTTTATGACAACTCCATTCCAAAAATCCAAAATTACTTCTAGAAAGCATTTTTCGTACTAAACATTTGGTCTTTCGGAATAACTTTTCTATGAAGCAAACCTTTCTTATGAAAAAGGCTTTCAATAAAACAATAAATATATTCTGAAATACTCATTCCGGAATGTAACATATACCCCATTACACCTCTTCCTTTCATATAAAGGTGAGAACGGTAGAACTAGAATTTTGAAAATTTGATGGGTGAAAGAAGCAATTGATGGGGTGCAGAAAGCAATTTCTAATTGTAAGTCGATTAAATGGTATCTAGATCTTAAAATTGTGATGTGAAACACCTAAAAAATGATAAGTATTATGACGTGGGAAAGATCATGCACGATACAATAGTCATCCATTATGCAATTTCTACACTCTCTATTTGAACTCTGAGTTGCATTTGTTATCATTGATAGTACTAGAATGTGCCAATAAGAGATGTTACCAAATGTCTCTGTAGATGCTTGCCCACATGCAATTTTCACATTTACCTCGTTATCCAGTTAGCAAATTTCCCTTGTTGCTTCAAATCTGTACCATTTAAAATAAAGAGAAATACTTTTAAATTATATCTCAGGCATGGATCTAGGTGTATGAGTTCTATAGGTATTGATGGGTAGAATCTACTTCCAAATTGTATTCTATAGGTGCAATCCAGAACATTAAATATAATACCAGATTATACAATCCAAAAGGTAATTTTTATTCCATATTATGTTTCAGATTGTATAATCCAGAATATAATTCAACACAATCTGTAAGTCATTTTACATTCAAAAAATATATTATGAATTTAGAACATAGTCTAGAATAGAAAATTACCCTCTGAATTGTACAATATAGTATTATATTTAATATTCTGGATTGCACCCTATTCAACACAGTTAGCAAATCATTTACATTTTGGCTTTTGTCAATCTGAATATAATCAATTAATACAAACATTTATTGAATTACAATTCGGTGATCTCCCATATTACATAATCCAGAACATAAAAAATCCAACTTCCACTATATATACCTAGCTTTCCCATAGTCACAAACACCAGTCCCACCCACTTGTCACCACCACCCACGAACCACGACCAACAACCACCTTAAACGACAGCACTACAAGCTTCACCACCCATTTCAACATACACCATGTATAGCCATTTTCACCAGCCCTCACCCATCCATTTATCTTCATAAGGGTATTTCAGTCCTTGCCTTTGGCTCCTTACTTGATTTGGAGTTTCACATTGAATGGAGTATGGATGAGGCAACAAAAGTAATGAATGTAGTGTATATAATTCATGGATTTGATGAAGTGATCTAGAGGAAAAAAGAGATGTGAAAGAGGTGAGACCAACTCTCACAAGATGCCTAGGCTAAACTTAAAAGAGGAGATAACCTAGAGGTGATTACAAGAATAAGTGAAGCTGAATTTAGACAATATTTCTCTACTCATTCCATGATGAAAATATAGTAAGCTAGCACACTTATTTATAGTGCTAGGGTCAGCCAAAGTGGTGCCAAATTTAGAAAATTCAAATTCAAAAATAAAATCCTAAATTTAGAAGAGCCAATGAGAGCATGACATGTGGCCTTCACACTTCCCATGCCTCTTCTTCACATTTAGCACGTGTTTAATATGTTCCTTCCTTTGTGTGCATCTCTTTGTACACCAACTTCAAGCTTTGGACATTATAGGATTTGCATCGGGCTTTAGGAAGCCCAAATGCAACCCTAGATGAAGTGTGCTTCTTTCTCCACCTCCATATGTTCTTCCTGCAGCTCCATAGCATAAGTGAAATGATGCATGCATCCTTAGATTAAAAAATATTTTAACCACTCTCACCCTCACTTTTTCGCTTTCACCATGTTGCTCTGCACCTCCATTGTTTCCCTTCTTCATCCATTCTTGTTCCAGTGTTCGTTGACACTCTCCGATCAAAGTTAGTTTTGTTTGCGACTTTACTTTCATTTGGATTGATTGAAGAATAATTTGAGTGGTGTATGCTTTTGTGATTTTTTTTGGTCAAAAATGGTGATGTGAACCCGATTAGAACAACAAAGGGTAGTTGAATGTCCCAAGATCCCTAAGTATTCAGATTTAGGATGATCTACTCAGAACCCTTGTCTTGCGGAAAAGAAACGCAGCAAAAACCCTAAAGTATGAAAGACGCCACAAGGATAATCAGCCCTTGATAAGTTGTAAGTCCAATGAAGAACTCAAGAGAGAAACCCTCACTTCTGAAATTTTCATAATCAAATTCGTATTTCAAATTCAAAGTTGTTGTTTACATGTGTTTTCTTACTTAAGTAGTAGACCTTTGAGCTTCTGAAAAGCTAACCTAACTCTTCAATAGCCTAGAAGCCTCCAAATTTATTGCAGCAGCAGCTTTTTGGCACACTTATAGATGACTAATTAATTACATCAAATGGGAAAACGAAAAACATAATTTACTAAGCATGACTACTCTAAACCCTATGAAAAATTAATCAAAATATATCAAAATAAAAAATTTAAAATTCGTCCACAAAATAATGGGTGACTCTTCAGATTTTAACCTAAGCCCAAAATAGCCCATTTACATTTAAATTAAATCTTGTGATGTATTTTCTATAGGCCCTTCTCTTCAAATGATTTGTTTTTAGCCCAAATCTCTTTCATTTAATTCCTTCATCAGCCTATATCAAATTAAAATGTGATTAGGCTTCAATTCAATCTTAGACTTTGTTTGCGTAATCAAAATGTCTTGAATCAGCCCAATCAATGCCTCTTTCAGTTTTTGGGCCCTTGACTTGGTGATTGATCCACTTGGAATTTGCAAAGCATCCTTTGAATTATTTATTTGTGCAGGCGCTTGAGGTTGGTTAAACTTCAGCTCTTGGTTCTCATCAAATGGGGTGTACCAGATGTCAACACCCGATTTTGTCCGGGTAATATTTTAATTAAAGCATATTGATAAAAAAAATATAATAACAAGAAATATTTATTAGTTTAAGTTTTCTTGAAAAATAATGATAATAATAAAAAAACAAAATATAAATAATAAATTTGAATTTTTCCATTAATAAAAATAAAAAATGATCTTTTCCAAAAAAAATTAATAAAATAAATAATTAATAATAAAAAACGAAAATAACAAAAATATCTTAATTTAAAACAACAGCATCTGAAAATTAATAAATAAAAAATAAATAAAAAATAATAAAAACAAATATAACAATAAAATAACTGTTTCTATACTTGATTTGCAAGTTTTAAAATAAATATATAAAAAAACTGTTTTGCTTAAATAAATAAAATAAAAATAGAGTAGTTTAGATTTGTCTGTTAATGTTTTAAATAAATAATTAAAAAAATATATAACGGAAAAAACAGAAAAAAAAAACAGAAAAAGAGAGGGTCTTTAATAAAAGGAGTGAGAACCATGATGAGAGGGGGGACGGAAAACAAACATAAAAATAGAGAGAAAAAAAAGAGAAAAAGCATAGAAGATGGATTCTCCTGTCTTACTATCTACACTCAGTTTAAAACTGAAAAGCAATAAACTTTTGGAAAGGAGACTATCATTTTTGAAGAACGCAGGTATGATTTGTAAGGTTTAAATTTTCATATGGATCTTGAAGTTTGAAATTTGTAAATCATGTGTTCTTAATAAAAAAGGAAGTCCTTTTGCTCTTTATAACATTTTGTTTTTTTTTTCTTATTTGTTAAATAATAAAAAATTCATCATCTTTCATCTTCCATACATTCTTCATCCATGTATTTTATACTCCAAAAACTACTCCAAAACTGCCCCCACAAATAAAAAAGTCACCAGGCACCATATCTAATTTTGCATTATTAAGAATTCATTCATTCATATTCCATTTTTAGATGCATGATCCCTTAAAATTAAAGTATCAATTCTATGTTGCATATAACTGTTGCATGTTATTTTTCAACACCATAATTGATATATGCCCCTTTAATTCCTTTTTTATAAAAATGAAGAAAATAAAAAATTTTGACATATTGTGTTTTTCTTTTTTTTAAAAAAAAATGTTTTATTTAACTTTCAACTATCCAAATTTTGATTTGAAAAGTTATGATGACTCGATTGAATTCTTAAACTGGTCGTTCGCACCGTATGAGAGTTTAATTTGAGAAGTTTTAGCTTTGATTAGAATACCAAAAGACCGCACGCGTCTACGGTATCCAAATTTAAAGTTTTAACTTTGACTCGATTGAATTCTTAAAATGGTCGTTCGCACCGTACAAGAGTTTAATTCGGGAAGTTTTAACTTTGATTGAAATACCAAAAGACCGCACGCGTCTACGGTACCCAAATTTGAAATTTTGTCTGGAATACCAAAGGACCACACGCGTCTACGGTGTCCAAATTTGAAATTTACTATAAAAAACATTCAAAATAAAAAATATATAAAATTTTCAAAACTAAAAAATATTGAACATTTCAACAACCGAATTTTCTCAAAGAACTACGTAACCCTAATTCTTCATCCCTGATGGAGATATGTAGGAGCAAGGTCAAACCTTGTCGGGCTCCCTAAAATAAAAAAAATATTTTGTTTGTTTTATCTTAATCTCTTTCTTGGGAAAATAAATGTTTTTAAAAAATTACACTCAGGTTACTTATTTAATTAAAGGTACCGTTTTAGGACAGGCGTTGTGGGGTGCTAATACCTTCCCCACACGTAACCAACTCCCGGACTTTAAATCCGGTTTTGTGAACTTGCCTTATCCTGTTTTTGGTTTTCCATAGTTTTCCGTTAATAAACTATGGTGGCGACTCCTCTGTTTTATTTAAAACTAAAATAAAAAAAATTATAGTTTTGTTCGCCGTCTCCGTCGTGACCCCGGTTGTGACACCAGATTCTATGTATATATATATTTTTTGTTATATATATATCAGATAGGAGAATCCAATAAATAAATCTAGATTCAGTAATAGTTATCTTATTTTACAATCCAATATATATATATATATATATATATATATATATATAATAAAATTATATATTAGATTATGAAATTGGAAACACTCCCTTTTTTTTAGAAAAATGAAAAAAAAAATTACACAGAACACAGTACTCTCAAATTAATCTCACAACGATCCAAACATAATCATATTAGCAAACAAAACTCATCTCTACAAAGGAAGACAATGGGAGATTGAGGAAGAGTCGTGAAGTGCATTGTGGAGAAAGAATGGAGTTTAAGAACAAAGCAAGAGAGGTGCACAGTGAGAGGTGAGGGGTGGAATTAAAGTATTTTTTTTACCAAAGTAAAATTGTCATTTTCCTATTCTAACTCTATTATACCTATGGCCCAAATCTTATTCTTCTTGATCCAAATTATTCTAAACATTTATACAAGTAAAAGACTTTATCTTAATGTTCTATGATTTTCAGAGTAATCTCTTCAAAGTTGTATTTGGATCCGAATAATTGGTGAAAGGCCCAAACAGGCTCAGATAAGTCCAATTTTCTGAAAAACTCTTGATCAACCATTTGACTTTTTGTTTTTATATTCTATGACTAAAATGACGGGACGTAGTCCATCACCATGCATAGCCATTTTCACCACCCCTCACTCATTCATTTATTTTCGTAAGGGTATTTCAGTCTTTTAAATAAGAATAGTTTTGAAATTTCAAAAATGTGGAGATGGAGGAAGAACGGACATAGGTGCATAAAGAAGCTATTTATAAGGTGACATCCCTCATGAGCCCAAGTTTAGGAAGATTGACGTCTCTAAAAACCAGAAGTCTTTAAAAAATTGTCACTTGTTATACTAAGAAATTGTAAGTCAATTAAATGGTATCCAGATCTTAAAATTGTAAACTGAAACACCTACAAATATGATAAGTATTTACCATGTGGCAAAGATCATGCACGCATGGTACTAGACACAAAAATTATAAAATCTAGAAACTATTGTAACTAATTTTTTTATACTTTTCTTTTTATTCCTTGCATCTTTATATTTTAATAATTTTTTAGTTTCCATTATTTACAAAATTATCCATATTAAAGTGTTTTTTTTATTGTGTGAGCAATGATTTTATAAATAAAAATTAAAATGTTTTATTACTTATATGTATATGTTATAATTTTATCTTTATGTCATAAAAAAATTTACAAGTTTCTCATTATATAACTAAATCACTTAAAATTAATAAAAAAAAGTATTTTTATAATTATTATATATATAAATTTTAATAATTTTTTTATTAATTTTGTTATAATAATTATTTTATTATTGTTATTATAAAAAAGTGGACGACAGTAAGTTTCCAGTTATATTGAGAAATAATTTAAATTTTTTATACATTCAAAATTTAAATATTTGTTTTGTTAAGAATTAAATTGAGCACTTCTTGAATGAAATTGTTAAAAAAAATATAGATTTCCAACAGACAGACAGATCCTCCAAAGTTGGATCTCTTTTGATCCTCTGCATTGCTCCCCTTCCAAGCACACTGCTGCAATAACAAGTCTCTGCAATTTCACTCAACCAAACCAAAACTTTCAATTCTCCATTATCAAATATTTTCTCTTATTCCAACTCAGATCCTTCAGTTCAATTCTCTTTCTGAATCATCGGATCCTTCAAACACCACATTTTCGCCACTCACTACTCCATGTGACCTCCTTCATCACTCCTGCTTCCACTGCGATCCAATGATTCCGCTGCTTAGCTTCACTCTCTTTCCCAAATCATAGAAAACCCCATTACGATGAACAGTTACCCTTTTGGATCTCAGGCTCCCAAGTCCTTTCTCGCATACCCAAGAAGCGAATTCGACTTAGAATCAGGAACCGCCATAAAACGAACGCGAAAGCCCAAAGCTTCGCCCTTTCACCCCATCAGAATGATAAAATCATTTGGGAATCGATTCCACCACTACCTTAAGCTTCACCCTCTAATGGGTCTCTTCCTAGCCTTGTCCTTTGTGTTCGTACTTGTCATGATTTTCTCTTTTTATGGAACCCAATATAGGGTGCAAAGTGTCTATGTAAAAGCTGACATGGGTTATGATGATTTCCCTTTCTCCAAGCTTCAAAACCTTGTGATGGTTGCTGGGCATTCTGTTTACACTAGTAGTAGTTGTGGCAAAATTGACAAAGAGGATTCTTGGTTTTTAGAGTCTTATCAGAAGAATCCTGGCCAAGCTTCCACTTTTGTGACGCACATTTATGAAGGGATTGAAATTGCGGCAAAGGATGACTCTGCTTTGCTCCTGTTCAGCGGTGGAGAGACTCGGAGAGATGCAGGACCACGCAGCGAGGCGCAGAGTTACTGGGCTGTTGCGGATTCAAAAGGGTGGTTTGGTGAGTTATGGCAATTGCATTGTAGCATATTTTGTCTGATTGGTGAAACTAAATGCCTGCTCAATGTTTATTGTTAGGGATCATAGGTTAGGAACAATTACCAAAGGAGAAGGAATAGAATAGAATTGCCCGATTGTACTTCTTATGTTTGTCATGTGTTTGGCACTGCTGCTTCGGATATGCAGTTTGTTACTCTCTGGAAGATCAGCCACTATGTGCGTATGTGAATGTCCAAAATCAAATTATAACTTTCATACTAATAGATAATTGAAAATGGTCTATTAAGTAGGGAATTAAGCTGGTATTGGTTGCGTAAGTATGTGAAATATGAACATGAGAATTGGAAAATTGAATTTGTGATTTTCCTTATTTATAGTCATCTTTCTCATTAGCAACAGGATCATATCCCTTGGGAAGTGCTATAATTTTAATAGCATATCGTATTTAGTTTTAGTAATTATTTTTCACATTTCATGTTATGGAATATATATTTTAATGTCTACAAGTCATTTGACAGTTTGAGCACTCCAAGAGATGAGGTCAAGAATTTTCTTATGGGGATAAGATTGCATCAAGACTCAGTCATAAATCTTTACTCGTTAAATTTTATCTTGGATGTGCTTTTCAAGGACATACAAAAGATTCAATCATAAGTCCTTGCTAGTTAAATTTATGCTTTTTTTTGGCGGATGACAGTCTTGATTGAGGGATGAAGGGAAATAGTTAACATTAGGCTTGAACTTCAAACACACACTTTAGAAACAAAGGGTTTTAGCTTACTAGGAATACACTAAAGTCTATGCATTTTAACTTTAGCAAGAGAAGAGGAATCTGACTTGGAAGTAAAAATTGAAGATATTGTACAACAAGTTTATAAGTTTAAATATAACATGGTTGAGCAGTTGGTGAGTTATTGTAAATGCACTGGCATGGGAGTTTGATTCCTTCCAAAGAATGAAACAATAAAAAAAAATATATCTAGGATTAATATTACAAAGTGATAGAGAAATTAATGAGGATGTTACACAAAGGATACTAGGCAAGATGACCAAAATAGAGAATTGTTTCAAGAGATATTTGTGATTGTAGAGTATCTACTAGACTTGAAGTTGAGTTTTATACTTTGTCCATCAAGCTATATTAAATGGCTGAATGTTGCACTGTAAAGGGATGACATGAAGAAAGGAGGGAGTCATGATAGATGTGAGGCCACACAAGAAATGACAAGATACAAAATTATTATATACAAGAGAAGATTGGTATAACATTGATTGAAAAGATGATAAATATCTAAAAAGGTGATTTGTACAATACCAAGAAGGCCATGAGAGCCATCAATTAAAATACTAGATTGCATATTTTTAGTTTTGTGAAAAGGAGAGAAAGACCAAAAGAAAACTTTGGAGGAAGTTGTCATGGTCTTTGCCTATGTTCCATGAAGTCATATGATCCATGTAACTGACTTCACCTAGTAGGATAAGGCTTTATTGTTCTTGATGTTTACAATCATGTGTTTAAATCAATGGTGTTAAAATTGCGAGTATACTCTCATACGCATGTGATCTTGCAAGTAACAGGGACTTAGTGAGGTGATGTCATGGCAAGTTAGGAGAACTGCATTTCGTAGTAGGATTGTGCGATTGCTCGGGAAATCAGAAGATCGTGTATTGTGTCGATCCATCTGAGAAGCTAAGGTTAGAGAGTTAAAACAAGCCATTTGTCTGCTAAAAAACCTGACTTGAAAAAGAAGCCCAACTCTTAAGGATGGCTCTTTTCCCCTTGGGTTCCCATTCACAAATCAAACAAAATGAAAGAACTCTTAACGAAACATGCTCTCATTATCAACAACACAACCATCAGCATCGTCCTTGTTAGCCATCACAACACTAGTTTTGTGGTCAACACTAGCTTCATCATCGTTGGCCATCACAACACTCTCAGTCATCACATCCCCATCTTTGACTCTCACATCAACATTGTCGGTAGTTGCCTTCATCTTCAATTGTGTTTTGTTCTAAATTTTTTCTTCTTAATACTTTTTAAAATTCTTGGTACTATTTTGGAGTGTTTTGTCCTCTTTAGAATTTGAAAAAAACAAATGGCATCACTGAAGGTGGTTCAGATCACGCTGCTAAAAGAGGAAGTGATATTGGATCAAGGATTGATTCTTCATGGAGTCATTGGGTTTTAATTGATGGGAAAACAAGATATGTGAAGTGTAAATATTGTGATAAAGTATTAACAAGAGGAATTTATCGATTGAAACTTCATTTAGTAGGAACTTCTAAGGATGTTGGAGCATGTATAACAATTCTTGAATGTTAAAAAGTTAATGTGAGGTGTTGTTTATCAATTGCAGCAAAATTTGATTAAAAAGTCAAAATTCAAAGGACTTGAATGGGGTATTGGCATGGGTGATTCAAAGAATTCTAGAAAAAGGCTAAAATAAGAAGAATAGAGTAATGATTCATCAAGTATTTTCATAAAAAGGGGAGTGAGTAGTCAAACTACTGTTAGTGTCATTTACAAGGCGAGTGAGAGTGAGATGCATGTCAAGAAATTGCCTTATTTTTTCTCACAACAATGCTATACTATTTAATGTAGCAAAGAGTAAAGTGTTCAAGAAGATGCTTGATTTGGTTGCCAAACATGGTACTAGATTTAAGCCACCATCATACCATGAAATTAGGTGAAATATTTGAAGCAACAACTTTTGGAAGAACATAAATTATTTTGGAAGAAAAAATGTTCACTATAATGACAAATGGATGGACTGATAGGAGAAGAACTATACAAATTAAAAACATTTCAGGATAATGTCATTGAGAGGGGGAGAGGGAAGACAAAAAAGTTATATTGGACACCTTGTAGAGTTCAATGCATTGATTTAATGTTGGAAGATTTTGAGAAGAAAATATCACTCTATCAAGAGACCTTAGAAAGTGGCAAAAATCACAACCATATCTATTCAAGAACTGGCCTTATTTCCTTATTGCACAAATTAACTAAAGGAACAGATCTAGTAAGACCATCGAATACTTGTTTTGCCACTTTTTAGTTGACTTTGGGGTTCTTGATTGAAAATAAAAGACTAGTTATTAGGATGTTCACATCCAAGAAAAGGAAATCTAATCAATTTGTAAATATTAGAGATGGAGTGTTTGTGGAAATTCTGATATTGAATAAGGGATTTTGGAAAAAATATTTTGAATTGCATGAGCGACACTCTTTTCCTAATTAAGGTGTTGCAAATGGTAGACGACTAATGTTGAGCTTCTTAAGTGCTTTGTAAAAGATTGTCAGGATTTATTTATGAAGAAATGGATATTGCTAAAGAGGTGATACAAAGTCCCTTCAATGGAGTTAGTAAAAGGTAATAATAACTAATAACCTTTCACTTGTTTGATTTTATAATTGTAGACTTTGTTTGGAGATTAATTTATTTATTTTTATCTTTTAAAAGATGGGACAACGAATTGCATAGGCTATTATCTTAATCCCAAGTTGCACTATGAAGAAAATAGAAAAGCACAAAAAGGGATTGTTGAATTATGTTTTTAAAATCCTTTTAAAATTTTCATAAAGTAATATCTAATACTTGGTAGCCAAATGATAGTTTGTATGATAGTCAATCTATGAATAAGTTCTCAAATCTGTTTGAAACTACTCTCCTTTAATCAGCACAAGCAAAATAAAATGCAATGTATAGATTAAGGAAAAAAGGATTACTTGATATTTTTATAGTGGTTCATCTGATAGCACAGATTACGTCCAGTTCTTGACCAACCAGTCAAGTTTCACTAAGCAAACCAGTGCTGCGATGTACAAAATGAGTATTATTTGAACCCAGTTATTTTCGGCTAAAATTGAGTATTCTTTGAACAACAGTCGCTCGTGATTACAACAAAAGCTTGTCTAAAAATGTGATCAACTGATCACAGATTTTGCTCACTAGGGAGAGATTACGTCTTTCAGCGATTATAAGGATAGATACTCTTTTTTAGTTTGCTAATGAACACAAACAATGTTCTTGTAAAGCTTTTGGGCACACAAAAAAAATTTGCAGCAATTTAGCACTTGCAAATAGTGACATTTATCTTCTCTTCAAAGTATTTCTTTATAGAGGCACTAGAAGAAGGTAGCCGTTGTAATCCCTTTTTTGGCCGTTGAGTAGCTTTGAACTCATTTGAATGTCTTCATCTTTCTTCTATCATCTGATGAGCTTGATCGTTGAGAAGCGTTGAATGCGCTTTAGACAAGATTAATTTGTGTTCTCTTCTTCACGCAACATTCTTGATAGTTGATAATAATTATCTTCTTAGGTAACATAGCCTTTTGCACCAAAATATGATAAAAGTACGCACTATAATGGACTAGAATTAACATATGCTTGTTGTCATGATGGTTGATAGACAATGTAGCTTTAGCTCATATCCTAAGAGATCTTTGATGTAGACTTTACTTTGGCGTTGATCATCTTGGCAATAGATGGAGAAGACATTTCTTTCAACGCAAAATTAAGTCTCGAAAATATTCTTTATGTTAATGTTAGCTTAAAATCTATTTGCATTTATCATCTGATCATCGTCAAAGCTTACCAGATGAAGTGGAAAATCTGCACAATGCTTTATCTGTCAGAAAAAACACTTGCTTGTTGCATGATTTGCTCTTTTTATATAGCGTCTGTCAGATGCAACTTTTTAATGTTTCATGCTTTATTGGATTAAGCACTTAATCAAAATCATTGGGTTGTTGCAATTATGTTCTAACACACTATAATCCTGAATTTAAAATTGACTATGAAGTGAGGTGAGCAATGTATGATTGTTTATAGATATATTGGTGTGAGACATTGATGAGACAAGATTGATGCTCAGATTGAAAGTTTCAAGAGCAAATTTGGATTATTTTGGTAGTTTAATATAGCTCAATGTGCACTTAAAACCAAAACTCTAGCACAATAGTGGGAATCATATGATGTTGAACATCTAGAATTACAAAGGTTTGTTATTAGAGTATTGAGTTTGACTTGTAGTTCATTTTGTTATTAAGTCCACACTAAGAAAAGAAATCATTTACAACAAAATATCATGAATAATGTGATGTTTGTAATGGCTAATTCAAGGTTGAACAGGAAGAAGGATGTTAGAAAAGCAAATGACTATAAATTGGTGATCATGCTTCTCACGATGAATGGATTGTGGAAGAGAATGAATCAAATCTAAATTTGGATGCTTCAGACGAAGACATAATGGTTGAACTTGGAGAATATGGTGGTGTTGCACCTATTGGTGATTTGGAGGTTCCTCTAATTATTGACACAATGATGAGTGATGGGGATGACATTAATAAACATGACGATTATGTGAAGGTTGACTATCCTGATTTTAATATGAATGGTTTTCTTGGGTAGTTTGTTTATATTGAATAGTTATAAATTTATTATTTATTATGAGTAATTTTATAAATTGTGAACCTATTTTTAGTTGTGTTATGTATTGGATCTTACTATCTATGACTTACTATAAGTTATTTTTTCTTGTCTATATTATTTTTAAAGCATGCACAAGTTTTTGAATATAGTGTTTCATATACAGTGTTTCATATATATGAGTTGAGCTACGATCTTTATTCCCCTTCTGATCATTGAATCTGACAACATTGGTCTGAATAAATAGGAATAGTGCATGAACTAGGCTTGTACATCTTAAAATCTAATAAGTTGATTTTATGGAAAGAAACTTCAATTTTCTGAGGGTGCTGTTGACATGGATTTCACTGTCTTTCATCTCTAGTTTATATGCATATGCTTTCCAAATTAACTTGTATCAGAAATAATCTCATTGTTTTGGGTTGTTTGTAGGTAAGGAAGAAAGTGTGAAATGGAGAGCACTGACAGAGGAGCATGCACGTGACAGCTTTGAAAATCTTCTATTTAGTGTCTGTCGATTCCGGGAGCTTACTGGCTCCTATCCCCAAAATATAACTGTACGTAACCCTTTCTTATGTGAAATCAACCATTTTATTCCTTTATTGCATCACAAGCTTTTACTGGTTAGATTTATTAGTTGCTTCCATTCTTTTTTGTCTCTTAAGGTTATTTTGTAGGAACCAAAATATGTAGTAAATTTTCTTGATTCTAATAAAAAATAACAAATGTTTGAATCTGGAAATCAGGTTGTAAGTTATGATTTCAAGGAAAAAAGATTTGCACATCTACATCGATCTGCCATTGGGTTTCCAGAGTCAAGGTTCTTCTATGCTGGTACTCCTGCTGCATCAAATTCAAAAGCAGCTGCTCTGAAAGGTGAGGAATTGGTTAGAACTCAGTTCCAAAAGGATCCATATGGCTGTCGAGGTTCACTTTATCACAAGAAACTAAAGCGTGACCCTTTTCATCGCTCAATTCCTTATCCCAATGGGTGCCCTGAAATCGAAGGATTATTCAAATATTGTGGACCAAATCCTTATCCTGATGCACTTCCTTGGACACAGTAAACATGACACAGTCAACTTATACAACTGTATACTAACAAATATACTTACATTTGATTCCAGATTGTACTGATTTGTTGATAAATGATGTGAAGATTAAATTTTGTTCATTGGAGATAACGAGAGATTGTTTAGATCAAAGTGTTGAATGTCTGTCTGAGGAGGTTTATTTAAATTATCGGTTACTCCAATTGACGGTTCAAAGACAATGCCCAGGTTTCATGTTTCTGCGGTTGGATATGTTGCCATGTATGTATTGAGGAAAATTTTGATTATTTTGCTTCTTCATAATTGATGATGATTATTACGAAAGATTTAGGAAGAATAGAAAAAAAAAAATTATTTATATTTGAGTTTAGCAAAAAAACTTGTACAGGCAATCGATATAAGGAGTTTTAACAGAAGACTTTTGAGAATTTAAGCAGACTCCACCTCGTAAAAAAATCCGTGAATTATGACTAATTATATTTAAATTATATTTTTTTTTACTTTTAAATTATAATTATCATAATAGTAATTAAATTGTAATTGTCATTTCTTTACTTAAACAAGCTTTAAAACATTAAATTCTTGGAGAAAATTGTTTATTTTACTAAATTTTTCTTTAGATTCACCTTTTTTCCAACTTTTTAACACTGTCATTCATAATAATATTAGTAATTATTAAATTTCATAATAGGCTTTAGATATATAATTGTAAGAGCTCTACTCTCCACATCCATTCAATTAAATTTAAATAGTCCATAAGTTTTGCGAAAACCGTCCCCATACGTTTTGCCAAAACCGTCCTGTATAAGTTTTCGGGGACTTACCCCCATAATTTTTCTGGTTTGAGTTTTCTTCATCCTCGTAACTTTTCTTATTAAGGTTCCTCAGTTTTTCACCCCATAGTTATTCTTGTTAAGTTTACTCAGTTTTTCAGCCTTACAATTTTTCTTACTCAGTTTTTTACCTTCATAATTTTTCTTATTAAGTTTTTTTATGAAATTTTTCTAAGTTTTTTTATGAAATTTTTCACCCTCATAATTTTCTTGTTATGTTTACTCAGCTTTTCACCCCCATAATTTTCCTTACTCAGTTTTTCACCCTCATAATTTTTCTTATTAAATTTTTCACTTATGTTTACTCAGTTTTCCACCCTCAAAATACTAAACTGATTATGCAAAATGTAATCATTGTCATCTTGCAACAGAGAGACCTTGCTTTTGGTCAGGAACTTATATTTCAAAGCCATCATCTTAATAGTTTTAGCTATGATAAAGTCATTTTGTAAAAACTCATTTCACATCAAAGTTTCTCAAAACTCTTGCAACAGAGATCATATAAAAATTTCTAACTCAGATCATATAAGAGATCAAATAAAATTTCAAACTCTTTAATATTATTGTATAACTTTTTCAAAACTCCTTTTTAAGTAAGTGTACTCCGTTTGCGAACTATATACCCTCATTTAATTCTGACACTCTTCATAGTCTGTTAATAACAAAAATGAATTCTTCCCATATATAAAAAAAAAATTCCTAACAGTTCTTGTTAGTATAATCACCCCAACCACAATTTTTTATATAAATGTTTAATAAACATTGAACCTCAAATAAAATAAAATTGTAAATTAAACTCATAATATTAAACTGAATCTGCCTTTTTGGCCATAAATCAAATAAAATCTCAAAAACCAATTTATCTAAATTACTTATTCAGCCTAAAATGATTAATAAATTAACTCAAAAATCATAGACAAAAACAATTGCCCCCAATGTATCACTATATAACCACAAGTACGTTATAAATCCTCGTTAGTTAATTTAAAATTTTATTGTAAAGAAAAGATTTGAACTTCTAAAAAATATTCAGATCATAAAAAACCTTACATAATGAATTAAGCATGAACAGGGAACCATCAGAAACCAAAAATCTATCCCCAATAGCTAAATGCTGTACGGTCCGCATCATGGTTAGGGTTAGAAAACCCCATCACACGGTTCCCTTGTCCAATTTAGATTCAAATCACAATCAATTAAAAACAAAAAAATGCAAAAGCCAAAAACATTAATTTGAAAGGATAACCAAACTTGGTTTTGTTTAGAGAAAAAGAGCTCAGATGGAATGGGATGAGAAACTTATCAGCACTGAATAATCAGAGTGGTGCATGACTTTCTCTAGAACTCATCACAGCCCCAAAATTTCAGTGTTCCGTTCAAATAACCCGAAAAAAACATAAGAAACAAATGCACAAAAAACGAAAACAAGAAACTGAGAAATATGTGGGAAAAGAAGTCGATGGAAGAAGCAGGGTTGCGAGGTCTCTTATATAAGAGAGAATACAGAAACCCTAATTCAGTGTTTGAAAGCCCTTTTCTGACAAAAGGACCCATGTGCTCTTATTCGGCATTTGCTTCGTTCACCTCCATAATTACAACTTGCACTTCATAACTTTTAAGAAAATAACTATTTTATCCTTTATAGTTTATTTTAATGGTGTCTCATTTTTTTTCAGCTTTTTAGTTTATTTGTACTTCATTATTATAAGTTTAAGGATTCCGACAAGCTTTGGTTAGCCTACAAAAGGTATAAATGAGTACCACCAATGAAGTTTCTTTTACTGGCTATTGTACAAGTTTCTTGATCACTCAATTCGAAAATAAAATTTATGAAACATATAATCTACAATATATTTATAAAAAAATTCAACATTTGGAATTTGATTAACTATAACATAAATTTTGACTTCCAAATATAACATTTTATAACAATAAGGTTACTACTCTAAACTATCTATTATCCTACATTATTATGATAAATCTAATTTGAAACATAATATGTTTTCTAAATTGTTAAATCTGAATTCCATAATACATTATATTTTTTTAAATATGCAATCTAGAATGTGAAATATGTATTCTGAATTAGACATTCTAGAAAGCAAATAATGTATTATGAAATTTGTAATTCAAAATACATATTTCACATTTTGGGATTAGGTGTTTTGAAAATCAAATATTTTCTTCAAGAGTTTATTTTCTAGAAGCTCGCGTACTAGGTTATGACACTTTAAATTTTATTTTGTTAGATTTACTATGAGTGAAAATTTTTATACGAGGATATCAAATGAAGTTGACATGTTTTCAAGCATAGAAAATATTGATATAGATTATGTTGGCCCTTTGATCTAATGTATAATGAATTTATGCCACATGATTGTAGTGATGCATTTATAATGGATTAGGTAAATGTAAATATTGTATAATTATTTTCATTTAGTAAACTTATCAACATATAGTAATGTTGCACTATGTTGTTGCAAGTATTTGCATGATAAATTGTGAGAATGCACAAGAAGGGTTGTTTTTAATATTGGATTTGTGATTGTCATAATAAGGTCGGGTACAACAAACAAGCAACAAGGAAGAATTAGGTGTGTATTATTAGGTTGTGAACAAGGTGATAAATACAAACAATGTAAGAAGGACTTAAAAGCAATTGTTAGTGCAAATAGGAAATGTGAGTGTCCTTTTAAGTTGCAAGGGAAATTGAAGAAAGATTGGGAATGATGGATTGTAAAATCGGTTTGTGTCTTTCATAATTACGACTTAGCAAATACGTTGGTAGGTCATAGATATGTTAGTAGATTAACACATAATGAGAAGTCGATACTTGTTTATATGACAAAGAGATCTGCCAAGCCTGGAAATATTCTGTTAACATTAAAAAAGCATAATGAAAAAAATGTGAAAACCAGAAAAAGTGTATAACACAACATATGCATATTGTAGAAGTAATACAAGTTATACAACTTAAATGTAACAATTAATGATGTTACTTGAGTGAGATATGTATATTGATTTGTGTAGGGGGTTACAAGATGTAGAATCAAGTCTTGTAAGGTTTATAACTTAGGTTCTTCTGTAGTTTTTCTTTCATTGTTTTGCTAAGTGTTTATAAAAAAATTGGTTGGTGTAGCTAAGTAATTGGATGTAGCTTGTGTGATAGAGTGAATCAATATAAATCTTGGTATGTTTTTTTTTTTTTTCTCTCTCTCTCCTCATATTGCACATTATACTTGTAATATACCTTGTATCTTGAATTATCTTTAAACTAATCTTTTATTATGCAATTAAATTGATTTGTTGCATCTTTAATTAATTAATTTAATAATCATTTGTCATTTTATTTCAAAAATTGGTAATAGTTCAATTCACCCCACCTTCTTTTGAACTCAACCCCTAAAAACTAACACCTATAGCCTAGACCTAACCCATTAAGGAGGGCCAAGGAAGCAATAAAATGAAGCTTATCAAGGGACAATATGGATGAACAAAGTCAAATTGTTGTAGGTTCTTGTCCTTAAAGCAACAACTTTACCACTGAGAGAGCATGGTGCAAAGGATACTTATCCTATATGATAGAAATATAAGAAACAGGTACATTAGCACCTATTGCACACAACATTCTAGAATAAGTCAAAGAACAATGGAAGAATGAGTGCAACATTTGTTGCAAAATACATCTTCTAGAGACGAAAGGACAAAAAACACACAAATCCATCTTGTATTATTCTATGTTATGTACAATTTCATCTATTTCGCTATCGTCAAGATGACAACTCTTATATAGAGCGATATGATTCTTGAACCAGAGTTAAGCCCTTAATTGATGTATCACTCAAAAACAATGACCTAGACCAGGTCTAGCCTTATCAATACACTAGATTCAATCTACACTCAACGAGACACTATTCCACCATTAGATTCCTCAACTTTGTCCCAAGCTCTTGATCAATGTGGCACCTAAAAGCAACACTTTGAATTATATCCCTTCTTATCAACATACCAAATTCAACTCAAATTGGATAAGGCACTTTTCCCCACCATTGTTTACCATTAGATTCTTAAATCTTGAGCTAGGCTTTAATCAGTGTATCACCTAAAAACAATAGTCAAGATAAGATATAATCTTATCAGTACATCAGATTCAACCTGTATTGAATGTGGAAGTGCTCCCCATCATAGTTCACCTTCAAATTTTTAAACTTTAACCCATACCCAAACCCTTGTTCAGTATGCCACACAAAAGATACATAGTAGATTAAATCTCTTCTTATCAATGCAACAAATTCAATTTATATTGAATGAGATACTATTTATCACCATTATTCATGGTTAGATTCTTGAACCTGACCCAAACTCTTGATTAGTGTGTCATCTAAAAGTAATGACTGGGATCAAATCTAGCCTTATCAATGCATCATATTCAACCAATATAAAATGAGACATTATTCATCATATTCTCTAGCCTCATTTATTTCTAATTATCTTTTCCTTTTAGACTCATCTTTCAACTTTGTTCCGGTGATGCTAAAATGTGTTATGAAAAAGCAGGAACACATGTTTGTGTTGATTGCTACAATGTAAGCTCAATATAATTTCATTTTCTTAAACTTTTTCTAAACATTGTAAAATCATGTTTGTCTATTTTGTCCCCGTTTACACAAAATCTTAAATAAAGGTATTATCTCATCATAGTGTCATTTAATGGTTCTACCACAGTATTTCTCATATTTTCTCCCTGTTTACACAAATCTTAAATAAGGGTATTATCTCATCGTAGTGTCATTTAATGGTTCAACCACAGTATTTTTCATATTGGAGAAAGTTATATTAGCTACAACAACAAAACTTAGACATATTAAATTAATAAATATTTATTAAATATAATAATTTATATTAAAACTAAGTTAAACAACAACAAATAATTTTTATTTACTTTAACTTGTTTTATTTTATTTTTAAACTAATTTTAATTTATTTAAAAATCCAAAAACAAAATCATAATAAAAAATTATTATTTATGTTAGCTTTTCATTTACTTTATGAAAATAATGAAAAAAACAAGCTGAAATTTGGTTCAGACGTGGATACGCATAAATAAAAGTAAAAACTCAGTTGCCATGAACAATGAATGAGTTTATTTATGTAAATAAAATGTGAGGGAAATTTTTTGAAAAATGGGTTTATTTTAGGAAAACAAAATTACCGAAGTGTTTGATTTTTTTATAACTGAAGTGCTTGATATTTTTAACCTAATATGCTAATTGAGTATTAATTTAATACTAAATCATAATGTTTCAAATAACAAGGAAGCAGCTTTGGAAATCTAATGTCCAATCAATTTTTCTTAATTAAGTGTTTTTTTTTTTAAATCTAACATCATTACAACAAAAATTATAACGTGACTTGTCAAATTCTCTAATTTATTCTTCAAATAATTTTTTTAATACTTATTGTGATTGATTAAACAATTTTTTAATTACTAATATTAAAAAAACCCGTGTATCACACAAGTCTACCAACTTGTTAACCTACTTACTGAATAATGTTTTTGTACCATATCATAATACAACTTATCAATAGAAAGCCCTTTCTTTTTTATATCCTACTCTCTCTCTCTCTAACTTTTTCAGCCCAAATTAGTTTGTATATAGACTAATTTGAAGAAATTAACATCTTCGTATAAACTAATTTAACTAAGAAAAAAATTGATTTCATTCTTTCATAGAAAACACTATTATAGAAAAATTTACCCACAAAACACATCATCTGTGATGATATGATTTTTTTCCTTACAAAGTAAAAAAGGCCAACTAAAACAAACATATAATCAGAAGTCCAAAATTGAAGTGGAACCTATAACAATCCTTCAACATTTACGAGGAGCACTACACATGATGCATACACCTTGGTATGTTATACGTATAGCAGGTATTATTGTCTGTCTCAATATACCTCGATTACCTCATGTTAAGTATATACACTTATATTTCAGCAATTTCACCAAAATATAACGACGTAGTTTAAAATTTCACGTCGATCCGTGTGTAACTATATATATACACTGAACTGTTTAGGAAAAACACTATCTTCTACTTCTGGTGGTTCCTGCTTTGGATTGAAAATGCTGTCGTTTTCCACTGGATAAGCCACTGTCACTGAAACTTCCATCACCCATAGTATCATGAACTTCAGAAAATTCCGGCATTCGTGATCGCAAGGGAACAAGATAACAATCATCCTTGGTGTTTTGCGTCCGCTGCTCATGGCGTTTCACATTTTCCGATATCTGATGGAAGGTTTTGTTTATCTTTGCAATGCCCCTCTCAACAGGCTCCACCACATGAGAAACTGTAAATTTCATGTCATCCACAATCTGAAACATTAAAGACAGGATATCAGCCACAGTGAGACAGAAATATCACAAGATTTACAGGTCGAGCAGGTTCAAGTGTTCATATCTCACAATTTCGCCACTTCCAACAACAACGTCCCGAACACTCTGGGTAAATTTCATAGGTTTTTGTCTCTCATTATGAGTCCCTAGCCATGTTCTTGTTGAGCGCTGACAGTCTCGAACCTCCTCAGGGTCTGGAGGCGATCCTAGCGACGCATAGTTGGACATCACTGCCACATTACGGACACACCTCTCCCCCCTTTTGTAAGGTTCTGCTGGGAAGACATAGAGGTGCACAACAGCAGCCACGCCCATCTATTCACAAATTTTATGATGGCAAACCAAATGAAAAAAAGTCATCCCAGAACTTCAAAATGATTGAAGACTTCTGGTTTAAACAAACCCAAATCAAGAATTTATAGTTTAAACATAACTTGACTTAACATAACATGACATACTACTTTACATACAACAGCCAACCAGTCTATCCTTGAATAACAGAATAAGATGAACCTGTCTTGGTTTTAAAGTAAAGCAGTCACTGGCCACAGAAAAAGCTCCGTAAAATAGAATCCAATCTAATATGTAATATTGGAGCTTCATGAACGATCATTTAATGTACTGCTGAAGTCCTTCTCGAAAATAGTTTTCCATCATCTTATATGCATGTACCTCATCACCAGTCATTAAGGAGTCAGGACCAGCGAGGCAGATATAAATCTATATAACATCTAAATATGTGCTTCCTTTAGTACTTAATTACCGTGCCACTAATCAATGCTCACACACAAGTGTTTTGCCGGCTTCCAGAAAGACAGATTGTTGAAGCAAAGCAAAGTTTTGAACAAAAACAAAGCTACTTAGAGAGATCACTTATAACTGAAATACAGGAAATACAGAGGATATGTATTTTCCTTATTCATTCAGATGTTAACAATTTATAGTTCACTCATTTATTTCAATTATTACCCAGGCATGTCAATTCTGGTGGGATAGCAGGATGCTGCAACACACCAATGCTCAAAAACAAAGAATTATCCATAATTAAAGCCATTCATGATTACTAATGAAAACTCAATATAAAATACGATCACAATAGAAAAAGGAAGACAATTGCATTAATAATAAAAAGAATACACTCAACAAAGAGAGTGTGCGGAAACCCAAATGAGAAAAAAAAAAAAGAGAGGGCTTGTGGGTGTGAGCATTACAACACAAAATCGAACAGAGACTCATGACTAACAGGTCGCTGGAAAGAAGTGCACATTAGAAATCTAAAGAAAGGGTCGAAAAACTCAAACAGATACAATGGACAGGCACCGTGGCAGCCTCATACCACACTTCAAGTAAGAAAATGAGGAAATAATAATAATCTATACATTTGTATAAAGAAGATACAATTTTTTGTAATCACTTTTGGAGTCATTTTTCAATAAGAATATCTTATCCTTTATCAAATTAAAATAATTTTATTATGTGATAAAATACATAAATGTACAATCTCTACCTAACAATAATTTGCACATCACCATGACTAAAACATAATCATTTAATTCTCACTTACAAAAATATTTATTATAATATCATTTTAATAGAAATGTGGACCCGCACGGGCAGGAGTCAATGTGTTCATGCTCATAATAATAATTACAATGTCTTTATGAGCATTCATATACAATACAAGTATTCAACAATCTTCTTGACATATATACAAAAACAAAAAATATACACTACCTCAAATATTCATACTTGTGGCACGACCCATGGTTTTCATGCAATACAAATGGTAATGAACACAGTTCAGATTAATTCAAAACACAAATGCAAATGATAGGAATATATCAGTACACCTTAAAAGATAAATATTTAACAATATTGTATCAGAAAACATAATATACATTGTTAGCAGCACAACTAGCTCACCTCTATACAGATGATGTAGTCTTGTATACGTGTTTTCAACTCCTGAGCCAATGATCCCCTAAAAGCTCCCACATAAAATAGAAATGCAACAGCCACACTTTGCCACCATGTCAGGAAGACAATTGACTTGAAAGTTAGAAACTTTGCTAATGGTTTGATAGGTTTCAACTTATCTTTAATAACAGAATAGAACTGTACAAGGCAATATAGGGCCCATGTCTGACTAAAGTTAAGAACTAGTGCCAAGTAGGGATACCTGCAAGCACAACAGTGTATCAAACTAGAGGGGATAAAAAATTACTGCTACTCAACCTTGCATAACCTCACCACAAAAAAGTGAAAGGTATAATCATCAATATTCATCTTTTCAATTAACATATAACTATAAATAACTCTATCGCTCTATGTGTGTGTGTGTGTGCGCATGCGCGTTTATAGCAAGAGAAGGCCGGTGAATGATTTTATCATTAACATGTTATCTTCCTCATGCATATTGAGAGTTCTTTGGGCTTGAAGACCCAAAATTGTTGGCATTAACTCCGAACCATTTGATCATACAGAAACTTTTATACCATGTCAATAACCAATTCTCAATAAATCTTAAACAATGATTTTTATAACTATAACATTTACACTTGAAATCAAGATCAAGACACAAGACGGCATAATCTTACCCGTATTTCCATTCAAACTTCCCCTCTCCATAAACCCCAAAAGATTGGAGAATTGTTGCCAGTACTGCACATATCATCTTTAGTATCATCTGCAATGAAGATTGTAGTAAGCAACAAGAGAGACATTTAGTTCGCATAGAAAGCGCTGGAGGATGGGGGAAGACATTAATATTACACAATTTGACAAAATCATGCATACATATTGCACAATGCCAATTTTCACAGATTGATAGAACTCAGAGCCTAGATTCCAATCCTTTAAGAAGAGATTCAAGGGAAATGGATGCTCTACAACTCCATATGCATATGCTTCTTGCAGAAGAGGAATGCTAGAGTCTGTTAGGTTCATATTTTCCATAAATTGAATAGTTTTGTCCTCACCACCTATAAGAAAAAAAATATAAATATAGTATTAAAGAGCATTACAGCATAATAAAATTCAACCAACAAAAATATTTGAAATGTATCACATCCTCTTCTAGTCATGATTTATAACATTCAGGTCTCAAATTTTGAAGAATCTTGAAAATTGAGGGAAGGAGAAGCAGAAAATTCCACTAAAAGATCTCATCATTAGGCACTTTTGAAAAATATATCCAAACAAAAATAACAGGTACAGTTGATGATATCTTATGGGCATACAATCATTTTGACATACCTAAGCAAGCTATCAGATATCTCTCAAAGCAATATAATGCAAAAGCTTCATAGCATTCCCGGATAATTTCACTGTTAAATGCTGCATCAGAATTCAATACTGATAAAAACTGCACCATACAAACATCAGTACTTAAGAATGAATTATTAGATCCTGTTCAAAAACAGAAATATAAATAGAAAGATTAAGAACTACATTATGTACAGCTGGAAGAAATGGTAATACTAATGCTTCATGCAACTCAGTGCTGATAGTCCTTGTGCAAAATGAAGGCAAGATTTTCTAAAACTTGTATTACCAGTTGGAGAACAGGATGTGGTATATTTATGAAAATAAAGGAAGTAGTTGTTCATCTAACCAAGTCCCCCAACATAAAGATGCAAGAAAAATTCAAAAGGGAAACAATGGAAGAGGATTGCATCTCTCTGGGACACGGAACTGTTCAGTTCTTGAAGTGACCATACTGTTTTTCCCCCAGCTTGAAGGGAGTTGGGGCTGCTCTCACCCATGGCATATGTCCACGATATGACCACCCAAAAGATCCAAGTGTTTTTTTTTTATAGTTTGACAGTCAACTAAACTGATGCACTAACTTAGTGTTTGTTTAGTAGAGTAGAAAGAAATAGCATGGATGGAAATAAAAAAAACAGGTGAATCTAAATAGCTAAGAAATAAGGTGAAATTAAAGGATTTTGGTCGATGAAAAATAGGAAAGAGATAGGAAAAACATAAATAGATAAATGAAAATAGGTGATAAATAGTACAGTGAATCCCATCGTTTTAAAAAAATGTTTCCACTCTTTTTTCTCTCACAAAAAAATACCACACTTATTTCCATCCTCTCCCCATACATGTCCTCCCAGCCAAAAATAGAGGTTACACTTTCCATGACCAAATAGTTCTTTCTGTATGTAAAAAGCGAAGACAATTAACCCCGAAGCTGAAAAAGTAAAGTAACTAAACAACATGCACTACAAGTGCTAGACTCGAGAATTTCCAATGAAACAGAATGTCATAGATCCCAATTCTGGAATCAACCAAAACTAACGTTCAAAACTGATAAGACAGGCTTCTCCTCTAACAAAGAGTTTCCTCCTTCAGCACTGCAGAAACAAAGAAAAACAAACACCCAACCTAATTGATCTCCTTTCCCATATCTATATTCCACAAATAACTGCCACTTTTAGAAAATAACTACCTATGTCCATTGATACTTAACAATAACTACTGTGTTTATTTCTGTTGATACTAATAGCTGCCCTATTTAAAAAACTCTCATACATAAATAACAACTGTCTTTTATTCTTTCTAACATAAACCTTCAATGGAATAACAGTAAGTTCCAACATACTCCCATGAGCCAGCAACTAAGTTTATCCAAACATGTAAATCAAAAACAGTGGCAAGATGAAAAATATACAACAAAAAGGAAAACATGGATGCTTATTCACAAGAATAAATGTCATAAACCCAAGTATAAAATGTAATAAAAGGAGAGCAGTAAGTATTATGTAATTTAGTTAGTGTCTCTTACTGATTCCAATGCATAAACAGGAACCATTAAAATGATACCAATCAAAAACTTCTGTTCCTGTAAAGTGAATATTGAAAATTAAAAAAGATATTAGCTATAGACAACATTACAAAAGGAAAAACACTGAGGTGAAATAGGCGAGTCAGTTAAAAATGAAAACAGGATGCACCTCAGGCTGATTATAGGCGGCTAAATGCTCAAATACTAAATACATGGAGAGAACAAGAGCAACAAGCACAAATATACTTGCACTGAAGACGGTCAAACTCACACTTCCTCTGGACTCCACACCTATGTTTTGGAGCCACATATTCCCTTCTCTTCCAGTAGATTCAACTGGGATAAAAAGAAATATGGAAAACCACAAAATACCCATCAAACCCATTCGATAAAAACTTGTAATTGGTACTAATCACAAATGGGGTGTCATTCCTCGCATTCCCCTGTATGATTCACTACAAGAGTCTATGCTCCCACGGAAGCTTTTATTTTATCTAGTTTCTCTCTCTCTCTTTGTCTAGGTATAACACCAATTCCTCAAATTCAATAGGTAAATGCAGAACTAACACATTGCACCAACAATTGACTACAGTTCTTGCTTTTTACTCACACGGAAAGTCCAAAACGAGATCGCACAAGAATCCTGCATTGACAATCATATTGATTAACGTTTAACAAAAAGTAAAACAAGAAACTACACATTTTAAAAATCCCAAAACTCTGTGCTTCAAGGCAGGTACTGGTAGTTTAATCAGCTATTCATATATGTATAATCTCTAACAGAGATAAACTAACAGAAACATATAAAACCCAAACCCTTCAACGTTACAACGTTAGTTTCAAGAATATACATTTCTCACCGATAAGGTGTGTTAAAGAACGATATTAATTATTCATCATTAATGAAAGGTGAAAACCCTAGGCTTTGGAAAAGAAACTACTTACTGCATTAGAAACAGAAGAAAGATAACGTTGCAATGTAAAATCCATGGAAAAGAGAAAGAAGAAGAGAGTTCAAACCTGTTCTTTCGACTATTTCTCCTTTTTCTTTTTCCGGGAAAAAGGAAGATGGCGCTTTTTACCAAAATAGAAGGCGACTTTGCCTTCGCAGTTGGAAAACAATATTACAAAAATCGCAAAACTCGAGGAAAAATATATATAATATTTGAATGGAATTTGGGCGATGAGGGCAACAAAATCGCGATAAAAGTTTGTCTGATTTTAGACTATTTTTTTAATTAAAAAATGAAAGGTTTGTTTGTATTATATTAAAAATTAAAATAAAAAAATACAGATAAGTTTTCCTATTATTATTATCGCTTACAAATTAAATTTTAATTATTAATTATAATAAAATAATTTAATACATAAAGGTAATAATTATTTTAATTTATAAGATATTAATTAATCAATTAAAAATTTAAAGATTTTTATTTTATTAAATATAATTTTAATATATTTATATAATTAAATTTAATATAAAATTTGAGAGAAAAATTCACTTTAATAATCAAGATTTTAAACTCATTTTATTATATGTTTTTGTTTGCTCAGCTAGTAAATTGGTTTGACGTGTTTTGTTATCCTTAATTTTGATATCTATAACTCTAAAATAGGTATTTCCCAATTAGTTTATATTTTTTTTAATTAAAATTTGGACGAAGAAGGCAGCGAACTCACAATAAAATATTTTAAATTTAAATATATTTTACTTTCCCCCTTAAGTTTTGTTAGTTTTAGTTCTCTTAACATATTTTTATTATTAGTTATGATATCTTCAACTAATATATAATATAAAAATAATCAATATTCTCTTTTTTCCATCCTTATATAATTTAAACTTAACATGAAAAGTTGTCTTAAATATTATTTTGAGTACTTACCATTATTATCCTCTCTTGTTTTAGTCCTTGGAATTTTTTTGTTACTTTCAAATATTTTACATTTTATTTGAACATTTTTAAGTTATTATTATTAATTATTAACTATAATCAATTATAAAATAAATAATAATTAATTAAAATAATTATATTATTTTTTATACATAATTCAATTAAGTAAAATATTTAATATTTTTATAACTAGTAATTATAAAATATAAAACATATTTTACGATTTTCTTAAATAGAAAATATTTGTTTATGATATATTATAAAATAAACGATTTATAATTATTAAAAATTACAATATTAAAAATGAAATTAATATAATAAAAATAATAAAGAATATTAAAACTAAACTTTTAATCCATAAATTTGTTATTTAACATAAATAGGATAATCATATCAATTTGTTTTATTCAATAATTTATTTTTAACATTGTATTTTTATTCAAAAATATAACTTATAGAACTTATAATTTATTTTCTATATATTATTTTTTATATTTTAGTATTGAATAATTATAAAGAAATATTTTAATATATTACAAAGAGAGTTTTTTTATATTTAAAGGAAAATATAGTAAAATATAAAACACATTTTATTATTAGTTATAATATCTTAAAATTATTTTTCCATCCATATATAATTTAAACTTAATGTAAAAATTTGGCTTAAATATTATTTTGAGAAATTACAAATACTATCATCTCTTGTTTTAGTCCTTGGTATTTTCTTTGTTACTTTCAAAAATTTTACGTTTTATTTGTACCTTTTAAAGAAGCTATTATTAATTTTTAACTATAATTAATTATAAAATATATAAATACTAATTAAAATAGTTAGATTATTTTTTATACATAATTCAATTAAGTAAAATATTTAATATTTTTTATAACTAGTAATTCTAAAAATATAAAACATATTTTATGATTTTATTAAATAGAAAATATTTTTTTTGGTATATTATATAAAATAAACGATTTTATAATCATTCAAAATTACAACATTAAAATTAACATAATACAACATCTTTTATCTTAAATTATTTTATGAAAATAGGTTAAATCCTTGAAAATTGACTCTACTATATCTAAAGATTACATTTTAGAAATCAACGTTACTAACGAAAATGAAAAAAAGAAAAAAGAAAAAACTAAGCACATAGCTTAATAACTTAAGAGAGAAACGTAATTTTTTATTTAGATTTAAAACAAAAAGAAAAATAAATATATCTCTTCATTGAGTAAGACGAGATTAAACATTTTAATAGAATCTCTGAAAAACCCTATAATAAAATAAGATTATACTTTGAAAGGGAAAAAAGTTAGACCGCATGCATCATATATGCACATTGCACGAAAGAGATAATTATCACTACAAATGTGTTTAATAAAACAAAATCATGTCATGTTAATTGTACAAGTAAGTATTTAACGAAAGGTCTATATTTATAGACTTGAAAAAAAAAAAAACCAGGGAAAAACATCACTTTTTTTTATGGAAATTAGAAAATATAGATTATATGTGTCCAAAGAATAAGTATAGATTCTATACTCTATATTAATATTCCTTTTAATTGAAGGTCTCAAATATCATTTATGGAACATAAGACAATTGTCTGACATCAAATATATTTTGTATAATAAATAATATATATATTTTAATTATTTTAATATGTTACTATTTTGTAAATTAATTTCATTATTTAATTAAAAATAATATAAAAAGACAACTTTCGTTGCAAATTTTTTCATCTAAGAGATGAAAGTTTAACGAAGAAAGTTTTTTTCATTTTCCGTAAAATTAACCTCGTTTTTCCCACTTTACCTTTTTTTCTCTGTTTAAATATTTTCATTGTCGGAAACAAACAACGCCTTAGAGAAAAGATCAACAAACTCCAAGATATTTTGATTAAGTGCTTGTAATAAAGCATTCAAACATAAATTTGTCTTAGAGTCAGATATGGGCAGATGTAATACTTCATTTGATGACAATAAATGTTTTGTCTAATAACAACAGACATACAACACATTCGATACATAACTATGTCGAATAAGTTTATGCTTGAGACAACATAAAAAGGGAGGGTTAAATTGTGCTTTTAGAGATTTAACAGTTTTTTCGCTTTGTATTTGATGATGTAAGGGCAGATGATAAATGAATGAAAATTGGATGATTTGTAAAATGTTTTCACAAGATTTGTAAAACATCAAGAGTAAATCTTTCTTTACTTTCAACTTTTAGATTACATGTTATTGAACTGACATCTAACTTCAAAAAAGGAGAGTACTTTAATTTAGATTTGCGAATATATCTTGACAATGAGTCTGTCCACTCAAAACCACATCTGATTGCTTTTATCAAACACTAATCTTGCAAAATATTGTGAAAAGTTTTAATACACAATTCAAGCCTTATTTCTTGTGTATTTCACTTGTTTTCACAAGGTTAATCTCGAAGTAGCAAAAATTGGACCTTGTCAAAGGACTGACTAATACATCATTTAGGGATGATCTTCTCTATGAAGCATGCCTCAAAGGCAAACAAGTGAAAAAGTATTCTCACAACAAAACCATTGTTTCCTTTAAAAGGGCTCTTAAGTTGATTCACCTTGATTTATTTGGTACAATAAGAATTGAGTTTGTTTGTAGCAAAAGATAATATATGCTCATTGAAGATAATTACATTAGATGGACCTGGGTTATGTTCTATACCCCTACGGATGGAGCTTTTAAGGCCTTCTACAAAAGGTTTTAAAACGAAAAAGGTTTGTCTATTGCAGTAATCAAAAGTGACATTAGGATATAATACATAAAAAATGCTTTTAGCAATTATATAGTGAAATGACCTTCATCACATTCTTCAACCTCACAAACACCACAACAAAATGTAGTGGAGTGGAAAAATGTGTGGTTATAAGAAATGGTAAAACCTATGTTGAATTGCAATTCAACCTCAAAGCACTTTTGGCCAACGACAAGTTTTTTAGTTCCATGAAGTTAGTTAAAAAACAAAGAAAAATTTTACATCTGTTTTCATAATTAGAATTGTAATTTCTATACTAATTTTTCTAAGTATTATTGTTAAAATCCTCTTCACTAATAGCTTAAATATAAGAAATACATAAATTGATGCTAGAAAAGAAATATATTAAACAAGTAAATTCAAACCTTCTTATGGACAAAGATGAAAAACATGCACATAATTTACAAAAAAATTTTACACAAATACACAATAAATTATATCTATAGATATAAAAGTATTATATTAGACCTTTACTAGTTATTATTTTCCACTCAGGCCAAATAATTGAAAGAAAATATTATCTCTAGAAAAAAAGGGAGTGAACGTTGAATAGAGCTTATAAGACTTCTAGAAAACATTTCACAAGAGAGTTTATTAGATGTTATTAGGGGTCATCTAATAGTTTTTGAAAAGAAAAAAAAAACTTCACAATAATTTTCAAAAACACTTAGAAGATGGCCAAGAGAGGCAAACTTATGTAATAGAGAACAATAATGAACAAGTTTATTTATAATGGTTCATCCTCAAACATGATATACATCCAACTCTCCTTTGCAAACTACAAAGGATTTCACTAATCAAAATTAATTATAAATATTATCACTGCCACTTCTAGCTTACATAAGTATACAAATCCATTTTGACTCTCTAGTAATCTCTCCTTGAGATTAAACACAAGTACACAATGTTGCTCTTACCTAAGTATACAAAGTCATTTCTAGTTGTACAACAAAAGTTGTTTAAAAGAATATAAGGAAAATTGTCAACAAAGAGGACATATGAAGTAAGCATTCCTTGCACTAGAATTTAGTTTCACAACTAAAAGGATTTACAAATAATGCCCATACCCTAATGTTGTCTAGAAGGTGATCTTTTATAAGGAACTATATAAATGCTTTTAAAACTTATTGCATGCAAAGCTTACATAATATGTGTGTAGTTCATTATTTGCTCTACATGACTTTGCTTTAATTTATAGACATCTTAAAAGGACTTTTGTGGTTTGCATGTTATTTTATATCCTCGTGTCAGAATTTTTTTAGAATATGCTTGACTTTATATTGATAACTTCCACTATTACACTCAACATTGATGAATAACCTTTATCTCCGTAGCTACTTTTGCACTTCTGACATCACCAAAATGAACATACAAACTCAAGGATTAGGTGTTTGTGTATTAGCATCATCTTTCAAAAGTGTGAGTCAACTTCTTTTAAGACTAGATGAACTTGTATTTTTTAAGATGTGCTTACAAATATCCATGTGTGTATGTTGTCTATTGATTTCAAATGCATGTTGACTTTGTCAATTGTGTTTAGAGCTTCTTTAGACCTAGTTTTGCGAAACTTATGTCTAATGCTTTTCTAAGACTTTGTTTGTTCTTAATGTGGAAATAGGTCAAATAGACAAGAAGGGAATGTTGAATTGTATATTTAGAAATTTTGTAAACTTTGTGCAAAGCGTCATCTTGAAAAACACCACAGACAAAGTATATAGATGTTTTTCTTGATAGATGTGTTTGATGAAGCTCATCATAGACAAATTCAACAAGATAAATGCATTGTTAAAACTTCTTTTTACATAACATGCTTTCTTCTGAAGTTAGTAGAAGATTAATAATATGGAATATAAAAAATGATAAGAGATAGAGAGAATTATTTTATACTATTTCATCTAAAACACACAGACCATGTCCAATTATTGATCAACCCGATAACGTTTCTACTAACATAAACGGCCTTGTAAGATACAAGTATTATTTTGACCTAATCACTTTTGGTTAAACTAGAAATATTGTTTTGACACAATCACTTATGGCTAAGCCACAAGTATTATTTGAAACTACCACTTTAGGCTAAGTTATAAGTATTCTTTGGATGTAGTAACTTCTGGCTAAGTTACTAGAATTTTTTAAACCTAGTCATTCCCATCTAAAAGACTTTTATAAACACAATTTGTGATCTAATAGATCACAAAGTTTTGCTTACTAAAAGATACGTCTTAAGACAAATATAAGGTTGAGAACACTCTTTTAATTAGCTATGAACACAAACTGTTCTTGTTCTTCTTCACACAAAAAGCTTAGGATTGGTTGAAAGCATTTAGAAAAAAAAAAAAACCCTAAGTTTTGTCACGTTGTTGTTCTTGTCTAACCTTTCTTCTCCACATAGATCTTTATATAGAGTTGTGAAGAAAAGAATTATTGCAAATCCTTTTAGAGTCATTGTGATGTATATTAGCCCTTTATCTTCTTTTGTTATCATATGACCATATTTGAACACATAGATACATTAGACGCTTTTCATGTAATATCAAAATGCATGTAACCTCTTTATACAACTTCTCTGCTACATGACATGGTTATTAGACCTAGACAAGTAGCTTCTTTCATGTTCAACATGAGACCTAACGTAGTTAGTTGACTCTGCAACACTAACTGATGCGGGTTTGCATAACTAACATTCCACCTTTTTAAAAGTTGTAGATGAACCTTAAGCACACTCTTTAATATCTTGTTGAAATATTATTATGAGAGCTTTTTGAAAGAGACAAAAATACGAATATTTCTTGCACATAGAGAATAAATATTTATAAGTCTTTGATATATATCATAAAATGTTTATCAACATCCAATTTCGTCCTTGTTGAAGAAAATGTTAAGTAAAATAAAATATAATTGTTTCGAGAAAAAAAATTAAAGTTTAAAAGTTAAATTAAAAAGGGATTAAATAAAAAAGAATAAGAAAAATATCTTATTTAATTTGACAAAACTTTAAAACATATTAAATAAAATATTGTAATTTATTTTATTAAAAATGTAGTAAAATATTAAAAAGAGTAAATTGAAGAAATAAAGAAATAGAAACATATGTTTTTTTTCATCTAATTTAAGAAAAAATAAAAAATATTAGATAAAATGTTTTGATCTTAAATATATTTAAAAACAAAAATATATAATAAAATAATATTGTTTAAAATAAAGATTTTATAAATATGATTTGTTAATAAAAATACAAATAAAATTGTATTGTAATCTCTACCAATCCACTCTCTCTACCATCCTTTTTTTTTTCCTCTCTCTCACAAACCCCATTTGCTCCGCAGACACTCCCTACCCTCTTTTCTATCAAGCTTTCTCTCTACATAAATAGTTGATCTAAGAATAACAGGGAGGGATTGTTAAAAAAAAGAGAGAAAAAAACAGTTGCGAAAAGGTGAAAGAAAGGAAGTAACACTTTGTGAGAAGGGGAGAGTAAAGCAAGAAGAGAAGACAGTGAAGAAGAGAGTGAAAACGTGAATGCGAGGAATGAGAAACAGCACTAGAGGAAGAGAATAATCTAACATGTGAAAAGGAAAAAAGAAAAGCAGCCGTAAAGGTTGCAAAATACAAAAAAGAAAGAGAAGATCGCAAAAAATTTAAAAAGATGAGAACACTAATTATCTAATTTAACATTATTATTTATTTATATTTCTATTTAATATTATATTTTATTAATAAAATATTATATTTAAATAAAATAATAATATATATTAATATTAAATAATATAAAAAATAATAATAATATCAAAATATCATTACTCACGTAATGTACTCGTGACGTAAAAAAATCAGTAAATCATTTCAACAATGAATTGACACGCAATACGTTGGTTTCCATCCTTATCTAATAAAATAGTAAATTTTAAATTGCTAGATACATTGAATACGGAGCTTAAGAAAGACTAAATATGCTTTTTTTTTTATTATTTATTTTTATTTTTTATGTGTCATGAGCTCAAACTATATTTATACAAGCAGTTGTTAGTTAAATACAAGTAGGTTACATTCACCCTCTATTTGAATAATATTAATTAATATTTTACACTGATATACGATGGACTATTTACATTATCTTTATTATATATATATATATATATATATATATATATATATAT
>Ga0209489_101855_pt1 | contig 43449 bp, 38 predicted proteins | sample SiratrowhiteBW_FD_187527 | JGI IMG/M metagenome (GOLD analysis project Ga0209489, IMG submission 187527) | Root nodule microbial communities of legume samples collected from California, USA - Siratro white BW (SPAdes) (version 2) | ecosystem: Host-associated > Plants > Roots > Nodule | place... | reverse complement strand
AAATATATCTCTCTATAATAAATATATATATATATATATATATATATATATATATATATATATACATATATATATTCTGTGTATATTCCAGTTAACTTATTCATTTTCTTATTTTCATTCAGTCAAAGCTTATGTGGTTTTTTTTTTTCCATTTATATATCTCAACTTTCTCTCAAGTAAAACACATTTAAAAACATACAATCTGGCTTCAATCTTCAACCTTTTGTTCCATCTTAACTTAGTCATACTGACATTTTAATCTAACTTAATTTGCAAAAGCATATTTTTTATAAACAAATAAAATATAGAGGGAAATAAAAGAAAATACAAAGGTTTAAAGCAAGAAACTTGCGAGATAGAACTTCTTCCAGGTTGGAGCAAAATGTTCTCTGCATTGGGCATCACAAGACTCTAGAATGAAGAAAGGTACATGTCTGGAACAAGATAACAAGTTATTAAACACTTTGCCAACCTTCTTTCACAAGAATAAAAATTAAAAAAATAAAATAAAACAAATAGTTAAATACATACTTAGATGCAATTTAGTATTTAACAAAATATTAAATAATGTATACTTTATAAATGTGAGGTGGTTTTTGTTTGAGTGTTCAATTTAGTAAATAATTATAATAATTAATTTAAGCCATTAAGAATATTCTTAACAGGTAGATTGGTATATATTGTAATATTTCTAAGGATTAACTATATAAATATTTTAGCATGTGAATTGCACAAAATAAATATTTTTTTGTATAACTAAAATTTATAACGAATAATTACTTCTAAATATATAAATCATGGGGTAATTGAAATGTGTAATGAATAATATTTTTTAACTATATTTTCAATTTATTTTTTTCTAAAATATTAAGATTTAAGTTAGAACTATAAATATTGAAAATAATCTATTAAAAGACCTGAGAAATTAATTTGTTCGGTGAAAATTTTGAAAATAAAATACAAAACTGAAATTTAATTTCTAATATTCATTAATTATAAATACAAATAATTTTGTTTCAATCCGTTCTATAAATTATGACAGAACCATAGTAAGGACAAACCATGTCCATTGCAGGAGATCTTTTCAAACTAGAAAACCAATTGGAGATTCCCAAAAAAAATTTACTGCTAAAAAGAAAAAAAAGCAAAGAAAGGACCACAATTTATATTATAGTTTTAAAGGACCAAGGACCAATTAGCAACTTTTTCAGAGATTAAATTGAATTTGATTATATATTAAGTGGTTACTATAAAATAACAATAAATGCTAATTGATATCATAATATATCTGAAAATGACTCAGAAAACATTTTCGTCATAATTGCAAGTGAAGCATGTGGTTTTCGAGATTTTTTGAAAAAGGTCTGACACAGACACCACTCTGCAGTGTTGCTTTGCCTGTTTATTTCAGTTCAAATTTAAAAAGAAAAAACAAAACAAAACAAAAGAAAAAGATTCTCCACCACATAACTTGTTCCTCATTCACTCCGTTTCTCTGTACTTAAATGCACAAATCAGCTTAACTCAAAAGCATACGCAACAGGTGTCCCTAGGATCCCTTCTGCGCTCACTGTAGTTATTGCCTCATTCTATGTTTTATTGTTTTCCAACTAACTCCACACCTTGACTCATTCTTCACTGTGCCTTTTAGATCACCAAAATAAATTTTTGCTGCTTCTATTTTGGTTTGTTGGTGATTTTGGATTGATGGGGGGTGGAAAGTTTGAAAATTTTGTTGTTGGTATTGTTGGGTTGGTGGTGTTAGTGGGGTCAGTGAGTGGGATTGGTGTGAACTGGGGGACACAATCGACACACCCTTTGTCTCCTTCGAATGTGGTGAAGATGCTGAAGGACAATGGCATTCAGAAGGTGAAGCTTTTTGATGCTGATCCTGGTATCTTGGATGCTCTCAAGAAGTCTGGGATACAGGTCATGGTGGGGATTCCCAATGACATGCTTTATACGCTCGCTAACAGTGTTGAAGCAGCTGAAAAATGGGTTTCCAAGAATGTTTCCAAACATGTCTCTTCTGGAGGAGTTGACATCAGGTACATTAAAAACCCCTTTTTTATGTGTTGGGAGAGAATCTGTTGTTACCAACCATTGGCTTTGAGTTTGAGCTGTGGTTTCAATTGTCACTGTTCTTGTTGCTTGGTTTGGTTTTTTGGCAATGAAAATGGTCAGTTTATTTGGAATTTAGGCGCAGCTGAGAATGCAAGCAATGAGAATTTCTAGAAAATGTAAATTTCTGACTTTTGGTTTTTAATGTGAGAGATGCAAAGTAGGTAAGGGAATTCTAGACAGCTTTGGTTTGGTTGTTGAACAATGAACAAATACACTGGTTACAATTTGTTATTTCTACAATATTTTACAAGGGCAATCATGCGACTTCTAACTTTGCTTGTTTTCTCTTGGCATTTCTGCTTGTTGTTCTGGTGCTTCTGATGTTGCATGATACACTGATGTAAACATTAGTTCTTTTCTTCTTCTTTGTAGTGTTCTTGGTTACGTTTTTGCACTGTAAAAAGTGTAATGTTCATCTATCCATCTTGGAATAGAGATAGAAAAAAACAAATAGAGATATAAGAAGTAAAATTCGGCATATTGTATACTCTTCCTCTGGTTATAATACTTAGCACTACCATGTTTTGGATGCTGTGAAAATCCATGTTTTTCTTTACTGAGCAATGTGTTTGACAGATTTTAATTATTTGTTGCAACATTCTTTTGTTTTGGATATTTCTCTTGTACATTAAAGGACTGTGGTATCTCATATCTGATACAATGCTTTTGAGAATGGTGGTGTGTAAGACATTGCAACCAGACCGAAGAGAGTTCTAGTGAATGGGAAATAAGTATCTTTCCATGAATTTGTTGTGGAATATGCAATGTAATGCATTTGTTTCAGGGGTTCAGCTTGTGCTTTTTCATGGTCCATTGACCCTGTCTTCCTTTTACTTATTTTGTTTGGAAAGTTGTTCAATGTTTAATATTCAACATCTTTTACTGCCTAATATATTCCTCTTAGTTCTCATATATTCTGATCAGGGAAATTTTTGATAATGTACTTGGATGAAATTAATGTTGTTCTTCTATGAAATTAATGTTGCCCAACAACAAAAGTTACGCTCTTCTTTCATGCTATGCTTTAGATTTGGAAAGTTATGCTTACCTACATCTATCAAGGTTATCATGTGAACAACTCTTACAGCTATTAGCTGAATTTTTTCCCTTGTATTTCATCCCTCAATGACGAACTCATTTGTGATTATTTTCCGTGAAAGATATTATTGTTCTAATGTTAATTGAAGGAAAATTTGTTTTTGGGTCGACCTAAGTTTAGTTATAGTCATTCTTTTGTGTTCTCTGCACACGTGGCATTCGATTGTTAATCTCTGCAAGTTAGGAGATTAAACTTGTTCCTCCACAATTTCCCAAACATTTTCACTATGCAATTAGAGTTGTTGTTCAATTACTTATTTGGTAACCTGTGATCTCTGTTGCAGTAATATTCCTTTATATTGGAATTTGTGAATCGTTATACTTATGATTTCTATTTCTATTCATTCATGACCTTTTTTCCAAATAAGGGGAATAAACAAGATTTCCCAATTAGGGAAAAAAAGCTTTTCATTCTTTCAAAGATCAAGCTTACCACTTCAGTAATAATTGGTAGAGTTGAATGGTTATTGATCCCTATATCCAACTTTATGTCAGTGAACCTAATCCTATTAGGAGTGATTTTAAGTCTAATTCAACCTCCTTACAAAATCGGCTTGTAAGGTAAGGATTGTTCTCACTAATATATCATAAATTGGTCTTATTTCTAATCGACGTGAGATCTCCAACAAATTGTGAACAAATCTATCTGTTCTTACATTCGACTGATTGTAAAAACTAAACTACAACTTATTGGATTTTCCGTGTCCTTACACATCATATCTTGTGGCTTTTGCTAGGTATGTTGCAGTGGGGAATGAACCATTCTTATCAACCTACAATGGCACCTACGAGACTACAACTCTTCCAGCGCTGCAAAACATTCAGGCGGCTCTCACAAAGTCCGGTTTGAGCAACCGTGTGAAGGTCACAGTCCCCTTAAACGCTGATGTATACCAAAGCTCCTCAGAAAAGCCATCAGACGGCATTTTCAGACCAGACATAAACAGTGTGATGCTACAGATCGTCAAGTTCTTGAACGACAATGGCGCACCCTTCACAGTGAACATCTACCCTTTCATCAGCCTCTACGCCGACCCCAATTTCCCTGTTGACTATGCCTTCTTCAACGGCTACCAGCCTGCTATAAACGACAACGGAAGAACCTACGACAATGTGTTTGATGCTAACCATGACACTTTGGTGTGGGCACTGCAAAAGAACAGCTTTGGAAACTTGCCTATAATTGTGGGGGAAATTGGATGGCCTACAGATGGAGACAGAAACGCAAACCTTCGGTATGCACAACGTTTCAACCAAGGTTTCATGTCGCGTTACATGTCTGGAAAAGGGACCCCAATGAGGCCTAGTCCTATAGATGCTTATTTGTTTAGTCTCATAGATGAAGATGCCAAAAGCATTCAGCCAGGGAACTTTGAGCGTCATTGGGGGTTGTTTTACTTGGATGGCCAACCAAAATACCAACTTAATCTTGGGTCAGCACGGGGTAATAATGGGCTAGTGGGTGCTGATGGGGTTGATCACTTGGCCAAAAAGTGGTGCGTTTTGAAACCCTCAGCGAACCTTAATGATGACCAAGTGGCTCCTAGTGTGGCCTATGCTTGTCAAAATGCTGATTGCACTAGTCTTGGGTATGGAACTTCATGTGGCAATTTGGATGTGCATGGTAACATTTCTTATGCTTTTAATAGTTACTATCAGGTGAATGACCAGATGGACAGTGCCTGCAAATTCCCTGGCCTTTCCATGGTCACTGACAAGGATCCTTCTGTGGGAGATTGCAAGTTCAGAATCATGATCCAGACAGATTCTGCAGGGCTGCATGGAAAAGTTGGATCTCTAACCACAGTGCTGTGTTCTTTTGTACTTTTGCTTTGTTGTAATCTTTTGTTTTGATTTGCTTGCTTTATGAATTGTATTTGAATGGACGGAGGTAACTGTGTAGCTAGTGTAAGAGAAAAAATGACTTCAATTGTTTATTAATGCACTAATGTTGTCTGACTTAGTCATCCCTGTGGCAACAATTTTTTCTTCAATCTTGATGAACAGTCAAATTATTCCCTCTTGCAATGACAAATAGGATAAGCATTGATTCTGTTGTGAATTTAATTAGAATGAAATGATAATATAATTACAAAGTTTTGTATTATTGTTTAATTTAAATTGTTGTGTGTAATAAACTTGTTGTCTTCTATATAAAGAAGGCTGCTTAATTAGTTGACAATGAATTTTTTTTCATTGGTACAGGTGAAAAGGATAAATTACATTTTGGGTATTCGTCTAATTTTAATATAGGTCTTGTTATTTTCTTTTTATTTTAGTTTGCATATATTTTTAAAAAACTGCAATTTTAATATAATTCTCAATTTCGTGTATTTTTTTTATCCAGTTGAATGTAATATATTCATTAAAGTGGTAGAAATGATTAACTAATTAAAATAAATAAATAAAATATATGTTTCATCTATCCAAACAAATGAACTTTACACGTAGCTCAAATATAAAGTAATAGTTGTGAATATTATTGGTTGATAAGTACTTTTTAAGATTAAGATTAGAAACTTAGTTATCTTTTATTAAGCACAACGTTAATATATATATATATATATATATATATATTGTATTGGGGAAAAAAACTACAAAACCCACGATATAAAGTCTTTACAATGAGAATATATATTGAAATTCCTGCTGGTTTTAGCTATTATTTTTATATTTAGCACTTTCAATTTTCTTATTAACTTTGAGTTTATGTGTAGGTGTACTTTCATTGGATTATTATATGTATGTTGTTGGAATTCACAACTGCACTTGTAAAACTTAAAAAGTTTAACCTTAGTAATATTTGAGGTGTCCAAATTCCAACAAGAACAACAAGAAAATGCATAATCATGTGTAATTAAACTAAAATTTTAGAACAATGAAAAATAATTACAGAGAAAGGAAATTGGTATAATAAAAAAGTAAATAAATTAAAAAATAAAAATAATAAAACTCTTAGTTGCTTTTACTTAACTTTTCTTCCTTTGTTTTCTCAAATCATCTTAGAACCATAACTCTCATAACTTCTTTGTCCTTAAGAATCAAGACCTATTAATGTTTGGAATTCAACCAATATCATTTTAAAATTTGTTTGGTAAGTTATTTCCTAATTAGTTCTCCTTTTATCATCTTACGTAAACAACATGTATGCATGGATTTTGATACAAGATGCAAAATATTGAGATTTAAGTTCAATCTTAATAAAGCAAAATTTTGTATTGTGTTATAAATGGATCTAATAGTATTTTTGACGTGCTTTTGATAAAATGTTTCTTCAAAATTATAAATTCATTTAGATAGTGAGACAAGGATAACTATTTTTAAGTTAAAATTTAAAATTTGATTTTAGATAAACTTTTGGTGATAGTGGGAAATAATCTCTTTCATGGGTTAGATTTTATCAATAAAGATTTAGGACAATATGCTAAGTGTTGATTTTGAGATGTGCTATTATAATAAAGTGGTTGGATGGTTCCAACTTGATAATGAAACTGGTTATTTATAAGACACTTTTGAAATAGGGTGACACTTTTGAAATAGGGTTTAGTGTATGAGTTGTACTTGTGTAGAAATTGACACACGGACATGTAATGGTATATGAAATAGTTAAAGTGAGTTGAATTGAGGATTATGTTTTTTTTATGTAATTTCATTGTTAATTTATACTTAGGGCAGTGAAATAAATTTTGGTAAAATTCCTTGAGCAAATATTGTTTAGTTTATCAAAATTTATCTAGATAGAAAATGGTTGAATGTTTGTAAATTTGTATTTAATGGAATATTTTCATCAGTTCTCCTCTAAATAAAAAGACTTATATGTTATTTAAAGTTAATTGAATTTTTGATAAAGCTACTGAGAATAATTATAATACTTGCTAACCAACCTTTTACTTCCATTATGAAAAAAATAACTACCATATTAATTAGTCATGATCAAATATTTAAAGTTTTTCATTGTACAGTTATAATAGATAGTAAAAATTAAAATATGTTTACAACTATTTTTTTTTTATAGTTATTATACTTTTATTTTATGTTTTGGTAATTATTATTTTTATTGTAATAACAATTATATCAATTTTTTATTTGTATCCATTATCTTTATTAAAATAGAAAATTCTGTAACTATTTTTTTTGTATACATATCTTTTATGTATAAAAAAAAAATATTTTTGTCTTTAATAAAAATATTTATTTTTATAAAGTAAAAATAATCATTTTTCAATAAATAAACTTTATTTGTTTGCTATTTTTACAAAAGTATTTATTTAGATATATTTAATATATGTGTTTGACCCAATCCATTGATTTTTTTTTTGTCCTTAGAAAATCTTATTCTTGTCAGAATTTCAAATGGCAAATACTTCTGCATGAATCTTGCCTACTTACCTTCTCTAATTTCTCGTTTTTAGAATAAAATCTAATTTCTTAAGAGACTTTCCGTTTTTAAGATATCATTATTTATAAATATATTATAGATTCTATAATAAAAAATAATTTATTTTATATTTTGAATTGTATAGTTTAAAATATAAAATTATATTTCTAAAAATAAAAATTATATTTCAGATTATATAATCTAAAATATAAAAATTATATGTTGATTTATATCATCCAAAATATAAAATATCACAAATTTAGCTCTCAGATTTTCTAATATTTCAGATTATCTTACATGTGAAGTCTCAAGATTCTACATTATAACATTTAAAATTTTAAAATATTATTTTGAGTTGGAAATATGAAATTTAACTTTCAGATTCTCTATATGTGAAATCTCTATTTTATATACTACATTATAAAATTAAAAACTTTAAGAAGATATTTTTGGAATGTTTGGAAGTAGGGGTGGAGGAGGAAATCCTGGAGGTGCAGGCAGAATAGGCCCATGTAATTTGGGCCATAAAGAAACGGGCTTAGAAGTGTGGGTAGGTTTAAAGAAGCGGGTCGGATATCTCCGGAAGCTTCTGATCCATCATCGCGTAGGTGTTGGTGTTGGTTTGTGCGGTGCCCTCTCTCACTGTCTTTCTTTCTTTCTCGTTTTTCCTTTCTTCATCATTTATTCTCTCTCGCTCTCACCTCTGCAACTGGAACAAAAGGCATACGCTCGTAACCCTACCCTGTAATATACACACTATTCATATTAAACACATAATACAGAGAAAACGAATCAAAAATCACATATATATCATCCTCGTATACAATAAGATTATATTCCCTCAGTGTCGCTGATGGAGGATCAAGGGAATCAAGCGCCACCGCCGCACGATGAAGACGAGGATTCTAAGAAGGAAGAAGAAGAATTGATTGCGAAGGTTAACAAGCTCATGGAGAAGATCACTTCTGCACCTGATAACCCTAAGGCCACCGTTCTCCACGCCCTTGCCTCTATTCTCGAAACACAAGAGTCACGGTATATTTGTTATTTTTTTTGTTTTGTTCAATGATTTTTTTTTTCACATGTACAAAACCAGCTCTCCCTTATTTGATTCCTTCTGGAATCATTCCTCAGGTGTTTACATGTGTTTGTATGATTGTCAATTTTATATCATTTACATTCTCAGTGCTGGTTTATATTCTAAATTATGTAATTATCACTTCTTGGTTAATTCTTATATTTCTATTTCCTTCAAGTTTGTATGGGGAATTTTTTTATTTATTTTTTACAATGTAGATACATGGACGAGAGTGGTCATTCTTCCTCCAGTACTGCCCGTGCTGCACATGTCATTGGTCGTCTTGGAGGTTTAATTCGGGTAAATTCTGTTCAGTCGTGACTATTGTTGTTAATTTGGGTGTGTAGGTTCTTAAGCTAATGTATTGTATTAAATTACTCTGACTGTACTTTTGCTCTTCTGCCCTTTGCAGGAGAATGATGAGTTTTTTGAGTTGATATCATCGAAGTTTCTGTCAGAAACAAGATACTCAACTTCTGTTCAAGCTGCTGCTGGAAGACTTCTCCTATGCTGTTCCCTAACATGGATTGTAAGATTATTTTTTCATTTATTTATGTTTGTCATTGTTAATTCTTTTAACTATGTCCATGTGTGTTGAATTGGTCTGATGGATTGTAAATGAACAGTATCCTCATGTTTTTGAAGAACCAGTCATGGAAAACATAAAAAATTGGGTGATGGATGATAATATTGGGCTGTCTTCTGAAGAGCAGAATCTGAAGCATAGTTCAGGGAGAAGGGAGGCATCGGATTCTGAAATGTTGAAAACCTATTCTACTGGACTCCTTGCTGTTTGTTTGGTTGGGTATGCTCTCATTCTGTAGGCTTTTTTTAAGTTTTCTGCTTTGATGTTTGGCTTAATTTTGGACTTTAAGTGTTGCTTCCAGTGATGCATTAACTGTTCAATCTTGCTTGTCTCTATTTTAACTCTCATTTTTTCTAATTTTGTAATTGACATTGGATTGATCTCAGTGGAGGTCAAATTGTGGAAGATGTATTGACATCAGGCTTGTCAGCTAAGCTGATGCGATATCTTCGTGTACGTGTTCTGGGAGAGACCAGTAGCAACCAGAAAGATGTTACTCATATAACAGAGAGTAGGCATGCATCTGCGAATACTTCAGGGAGAGGTAGAGATGATGGTCGTGGTAGATTTCGCCAGCTCCTTGAACCAAATCATTTGGATGATACTAGGATGATTGATGAGAGATCTTTAGATGATGTAACTCTTGAAAGGGGTTCAGATAGAAGCATTAGTGGACAAACACTTCAAGAAGGATCTTGGATAGAAGGTAAACCACCTGATGGGCTTGGTGAAGGTGTTGATATTCAGGAGGTAGATTCTGATGGGGAGGATAGATGGCGCTATAGAGATATACGTGATGGAAGGATAAAATACAGTGAACATGATGACAATGTTAGAGATGACTCTTCAAGGCGGCGTTCAAACCGTGGATGGGGAAGATCTAAAGGGAAAGGAAGGGTTAATGAAGGGACTGTAGAAAGTGATTCCATTTTATCATCTCCTGGTTCTGGTAGTCGATTAGTACAGGGTCGGAGAGATAGAAGTATACTGAGGAATGCTGATGTTAGGAGGGTGGCTGAGTCTAAGAAGACCCTTGGCAGGACCTCTTTGGAGGCTTCTGGTTTTGAAAGAGAGGATCATGATGATTGTTTCCATGAATGCCGAATTGGAAATAAAGATATAACTGATCTTGTCCGGAGAGCAGTTCATGCTGCTGAAGCCGAAGCTAGATCAGCCAATGCACCTGAAGAAGCTGTCAAAGCAGCTGGTGATGCTGCTGCTGACCTGGTTAAAACTGCTGCTTCAGAGGTATGCTCTGGGTCATCAAACCAAAATATGAACTTGTGCTTATTTATATGTTTGTGTATGTGATTGTGTATATCAATACTTTATAGTTTAATCTCAATGCTAAAATAGTTTATCTTGCATTTATATTTAGGAATATAAATCCTCTAGCGATGAAGAAGCAGCTTTTTTGGCTGCTTCTAAAGCTGCATCAACTGTTATTGATGCTGCAACTGCAGTTGAAGTTTCAAGGTATGTCAGAATAAATTTTACTAGTACCTTTTAAGATCTAATTACATACATGAACACATATCAAGAGTAGGTTTTTTTAATAATCATTATATACATGAACACATATCAAGAGTTGGTTTTTAATAATCATCTTTGTTTGGTGGCAGGAGTTCTATTGGCAACGATACTGTAACAGAGAATGAGAGTGGCAAAGAAACAGAAACTAATGAGGATGTGGAAGAGTACTTCATCCCAGATACTCAATCACTTGCACAGTTGAGGGAAAAATATTGCATTCAGTGTCTTGAGTTACTTGGAGAATATGTAGAAGTGCTTGGCCCTGTGTTGCACGAGAAGGGGGTTGATGTGTGTCTTGCACTTCTGCAGCAGAATTCTAAACATCGGGAGCCATCGAAGGTTGCTTTGCTGTTGCCTGATGTCATGAAGCTAATCTGTGCTTTGGCTGCACATAGGAAATTTGCTGCACTGTTTGTGGACCGAGGGGGCATGCAAAAGCTTCTGGCTGTCCCTAGAATGGCACAGACTTTCTTTGGTCTTTCTTCTTGTCTATTCACTATTGGTTCTCTTCAGGTATTCTTGTTGTTTTAGTAGTGATAATTGTGAATTGAGACGACCATTAATGTTTTTATGTTCTCTCTATCTCACACACACACATACGCAGCACACTGCTTCATTTTCTGACCCTAGATGGTTATTTCAGGGTATAATGGAAAGGGTTTGTGCTCTTCCATCGCAAGTTGTTTATCACGTTGTTGAGTTAGCTCTCCAACTTCTTGACTGCAATCAAGACCAAGCCCGGAAGAATGCAGCATTGTTTTTTGCTGCTTCGTTTGTCTTCAGAGCTGTTCTTGATGCCTTTGATTCCCTAGATGGATTACAGAAATTACTGGGCCTTCTAAATGATGCTGCTTCTGTAAGATCAGGAATAAATTCTGGAGCCTTGAGTTTATCTAACTCAGGATCACTTCGAAATGATCGGTCGTCTGCAGAAGTGCTGACATCATCAGAGAAGCAGATAGCCTACCACACTTGTGTTGCTTTGAGGCAATATTTCAGGGCCCATCTCCTTGTGTTAGTGGATTCCATTCGTCCTAACAAGAGCAATCGTAGTGCTGCTAGAAATATTCCAAGTGTAAGGGCGGTGTACAAGCCTCTTGATATTAGTAATGAAGCAATGGATGGAGTATTCCTACAACTACAAAAAGATCGGAAGCTAGGTCCTGCATTTGTTAGAACACGTTGGCCAGCAGTCGAGAAGTTCTTGGCATCTAATGGACATGTTACCATGCTGGAATTGTGTCAGGTATGATAGTTATTGTGCTCTTTTCCTGTATCGTGCAATTTATTTATTTATTTATTATTTTCTTGGTTGTTTGTAGGCCCCACCTGTGGAGCGATATCTGCATGATTTGCTTCAGTATGCTTTGGGTGTTCTGCACATTGTTACATTGGTACCTAGCAGTCGGAAGATGATCGTAAATGTAACTTTAAGCAACAATCGTGTCGGTATTGCGGTAATTTTGGATGCTGCAAATATAGCTAGTAATCATGTGGACCCTGAGGTAAGTTTTTTCTGGTTGCAATTCTAGTGTTAACTGCCCTAATTTCTGCAGGTGGTAAAAGGAACTTTTTTAGGATTTTGATTGACATACTGAGTATCCCAATATATGGTATCTTAACTTTTGTTTGCAAACACCTCTCCATTTCAGATAATTCAACCAGCATTAAATGTTTTAGTCAATCTTGTTTGCCCTCCACCTTCAATAAGCAATAAACCGGCTATGGTTGCACAAGGGCAGCAGTTGGCATCCTCCGGGACATCTAATGGTCCTCCCTCAGAGGCTAGAGATAGAAATGCTGAACGAAATGTTTCAGATCGAGCTGTTCACTCTACTAGCCAGATTGATCCTAGGGAGAGGAATGGGGAGTCCAATGCTATAGATCGAGGCAGTGCTGCCAGCTTAAGTACACAGCCTGTTAGTAGTACTCCACAAACTCCTGTAGCTTCTACTTCTGGATTGGTTGGCGACCGGAGAATATCTTTGGGTGTGGGAGCAGGTTGTGCAGGCCTTGCTGCACAATTGGAACAAGGATATCGTCAAGCAAGAGAGACTGTCCGATCTAATAATGGTATAAAGGTTCTTCTGCATCTCCTCCAACCGCGCATATATTCACCTCCTGCTGCGCTGGACTGTCTTCGTGCTCTAGCATGTCGAGTCCTGCTTGGATTAGCCAGAGATGATACAATTGCACACATATTGACAAAGCTTCAGGTGAACAGCTATAACTGATTTTTATTAAACTCAGTCATCACAAACTGTACCAGTCAGTATCATGTGTGAAAGTTGAGATAAATCTACTTCAACTTTTTTTTTCTTTTGTACCAGTTTAAATTCTCTTCTGATGATGCCTGGTGACTTCAGAAAGAAAATACATATTGTCAAATATTTTAATCAAATACTGTGTTTTATTTGTTTGGGTGTTCTAGGTTGGGAAAAAGCTGTCAGAACTGATTCGGGATTCTGGTGGCCAAACACTCGGAACGGAGCAGGGTAGGTGGCAAGCTGAACTTTCCCAGGCTGCCATTGAGCTTATTGGGGTGAGCAGCATTTCCACTCTTTGCTGATGCAGAAGTGTGTTGTTTGGCAATGTTTAAGACCTGAATTTATTCAGACAAACTCATCCATGGCAAAATTTGTGTATTAGAATTAATTCAAAGAACCTTGGCCATCTGTATAGGATTTAGTTACAAAATTGTGTATCTGCTTGCTTGTATGTGAGTGAGTTCATGCACGAGTGCAGGTGTTTTCTTTATTTGGTTGATTATTTGTCAGGAAATCACTCGTTTCATAGTAATGGACCTAAGTTTTAATTATTCGACTTTTGGGCTGTGTTTGTAGTTTTTAATTTTTGGGTTTTGATTTGTTTGTGTTTTTTTAATTCTGGTATTTCAATTTTGAAAATTTAAAACTTAAGCCACAAATCTGCAATAGACTAAAATTTTTAGTGCCATAAAATTAAGGCTTCTGGGTATTTGCGAGAGTATTACTATATTAGTGTATGAGGCCCATTGGATGATTTAAACAAGAAATATGTTTTTGTTTGCCATTGAGTATAAATTTAAACCATTGTCTTATACTATTTAGAAGAAAAATTGAGTCATTAGTTTATTTTTGATTCATGATATAAATATTTTTAGCTACAGGCTTGGTAGGGATGAATTTTTTTATTTTATGTTTTAGTCACATTGGACATATGGTTTTGGTAATTTGCTAGTGATTCAAGACTACTTTAATGTTCTTTATTGATAATCAAAGTATAATGAACATCAGTTCAATGCCAAGTTGGGTGAGAATCATTAATGAATTTATTAATTTTTATTTCTTGTCTTAAATTTTCAAATTTTCTCTTGAAAGCAATTGAGCTCATAAGTTTCTTAGGGAAAGCAAAATGCAGGAAATTACAACTAAACAGTAGTAATGATGTACACTTGTATTTTTAGGTCTAATTTTCTGTCTTTGGAATGGGAGCTGATTCTATTCCATGCTTCATATCCAATTGCAGAGGTCATTTACTCATTAAGTAGTGAAAAGTATTGAACAGATTTGCATTAGGACTTTAACTATTAGCTGATTTGTCACACCTGCACTCTATTTGAAAGGATGTTTTATTATCTAATAGAGTTGCTTTCTGAAAACAAAGTGAATTAGATCAACTTTGCTGTTCAATATGCCCTTTTGCAGTGATCTTACTAAAAGATAAACAAATAAAATGAGCTGTATGAAGGGCTGCTTTTGATACTGCTGTTGAAATTGTATTTGTAGATTGTGACTAATTCAGGCCGTGCAAGTACATTAGCTGCTACTGATGCAGCTACTCCTACTTTAAGGCGCATAGAAAGAGCAGCTATTGCTGCTGCTACTCCTATTACTTACCACTCAAGGTTTTTGTCCTGTCTCAAAATTTGTCATTCTGGATTTTCTAATACATGTGCTATCTCGTCTCCCTTTTGGGGGCCACCCTTCTGATTGCTTATGGCTTCTTTGTGTTATGTTTTCTTGTTCAGGGAACTTTTGCTTCTAATTCATGAACACCTACAGGCATCTGGGTTAGCGCAAACTGCTTCTATGTTGATTAAAGAGGCGCAGATTACTCCTTTGCCATCATTGGTTCCTCCATCTTCTCTTGCACAACAGCCCACAACCCAGGAAGCTTCTTCAACACAAATTCAGTGGCCCTCTGGTCGTACTCCTTCTGGATTTCTCTCTAACAAGTTAAAGTTTAATGCAAAGGATGAGGATTCTGTCTTGAAAAGTGATTCTGTCTCTGCAAAGAAAAAGTCACTAACTTTCTCATCATCTTTTCATTCAAGACTCCAACTTCTTGACTCTCAGCAATCATCTGCAAGGAAATTGTCAAATACTGCTAAAGAATGTTCAGAAATTAGTGTGTTAGAGACTGGATCCGAATCTTCAGTGAAACATAACATTGATACTGGATCTCAGTTTAAGACTCCAATAACCTTGCCAACGAAACGGAAGTTATCTGATTTGAAGGACATATCAATGTTTTCTTCATCTGGAAAACGGTTAAATGTTGGGGATCAAGGACTCCGCTCTCCTATTTGTTCAACTGCAATTCGTAAAAGCAGCCTGCAGCCTGATGCAGTTGGACTTTTCACTCCAACTTCTAACCTGAAAAATCAACATAGCCGTTGTACCGGTGACTTGGTGGATGAGAATCAGTGCAGTATATCAAATCTAGGTCAGATGACACCATCCTCCCAACTATTAAACGACCTTCAGCCCAGCAACCCTGAGCGTGTAACATTAGATTCTCTAGTGGTTCAGTATTTGAAGCATCAACATCGCCAATGTCCAGCTCCTATTACAACACTTCCTCCACTGTCACTTCTGCACCCGCATGTCTGTCCTGAACCAAAGCGTAGCCTTGATGCCCCTTCTAATGTGACAGCTAGGCTTGGTACTCGCGAATTTAAATATATGTATGGGGGAGTACACGGGAATCGCAGGGATCGACAATTTGTTTACAGTCGATTTAGGCCTTGGCGCACTTGTCGGGATGATGCTGGTGCGTTGTTAACATGCATTACATTTGTTGGAGACTCCTCTCATATTGCTGTTGGAAGCCATAATGGGGAGCTCAAATTTTTCGAATCCAACAACAGCAATGTAGTGGAGAGCTTCACAGGTCATCAGGCTCCTTTGACTCTTGTTCAGTCTTTTGTTTCTGGCGAGACCCAGCTATTACTTTCTTCAAGCTCCCAAGATGTTAGGTTGTGGGATGCAACGTCGATTTTAGGTGGTCCTAGCCATTCATTTGAAGGATGCAGAGCAGCTAGGTTTAGCAATTCTGGGAATGTTTTTGCAGCCCTGTCGTCAGAATCTTCACGGCGGGATATCCTCTTGTATGATATTCAAACATGTCAGTTAGAGTCGAAGTTGTCAGATACATTTGCAGCTTCTACAGGGCGAGGTCACGTTTATTCTTTAATCCATTTTAACCCTTCTGACTCAATGCTGCTTTGGAATGGTGTCTTGTGGGATCGGCGTGTCTCTGGTCCTGTTCATCGCTTTGATCAGTTTACAGATTATGGTGGTGGAGGCTTTCATCCTGCTGGCAACGAGGTATGCATAATCTTACTTCCGTTTAAACAATAGATTTTCTGAACATGGATCAAACAGAATTGACTTATAAATCATGGGTAATCATAGATTTGGAAGAAAATTATCTTAAATTGACTACTAGTTAAAAGTGAAAAAATAGCCATATGCAAAATGTCGGTATACTTCTTTCTTTTAAGTCTGTATGGAAGTGGATGAAGGGATGTGTAAAGGTTTGAATATTTTCAACCTTATAGTGAAGAAAGGTTGTGATTTTCCCCCCCCCCCCCAAAACTATAAGATTATTGAATTTGACATCAAAGCAACAATGACCTTTATGTAAATAAATGTTTTTGGACCAGGTTATTATAAACTCTGAAGTCTGGGATCTGCGCAAGTTCAGATTGCTACGCAGTGTGCCTTCATTGGATCAAACATCAATAACATTCAATGCGCGTGGTGATGTAATGTATGCCATCTTAAGGAGAAATCTTGAGGATGTAATGTCAGCAGTCCACACACGACGCGTCAAGCATCCTCTTTTCTCAGCTTTCCGCACAGTGGATGCAGTTAATTATTCTGACATTGCAACTATCCCTGTGGATCGTTGTGTTCTTGATTTTGCAACTGAGCCTACAGATTCATTTGTTGGGCTGATTACTATGGATGATCAGGATGAGATGTATGCTTCTGCCAGAATCTATGAAATTGGTCGTCGGAGGCCAACAGATGATGATTCTGATCCTGATGATGCTGAAAGTGAGGAGGAAGATGAGGATGACGATGATGATGATGGTGATGTTGATCCTCTTTTAGGCCCTGGTCTTGGTGGGGATAGTGGCAGTGATGCTGATGATATGAGCAATGATGACGAGGAGGAGGATAGTGTGAGTGATCTTGATGAAGATGAAGATGGAGATTTTATTTTGGATGATGTAGACTTTGATGGTGGAGCTGGCATATTGGAGATTGTGACAGAAGGTGACGAAGATGATGATGATAGTCAGGTACTTGAATCCTTAAGTAGTGATGATGAGGATTTTGTGGGTAATGGCTTTGGGTATTAATTTTTAATCGAGGATAAGCTGTAATTATTTTCTTTCTTCATTATTCATTTTTGAGCGAAATGTCAATTATTTTGGCTCAAAATTTTGCTGTTATCTTTTCACCTTTATGTCATGCGAATTTATTATGCCGGAAGGTTTAGAAGTGCAGTTGTATATAATAAATGTTACAAACCGCAGTTTTACGGAGAGCCACTTTGTGGTCCTCCCTCCTATGATCTCTAATAGAGCAAGAAAGAAGAGTCTACTCCTTAACTGTATGTATGAACTTTAGTGTGTTCTATTTTTTGTCCGCTGCCCTGGATCACTGGTTAATATTCAGGCCACCAAAAAGAACAACTACACTCTGAATGGGATATCCAGTAACAAAATTTTTCACTAGTTTTTTCTGATTTTTATTGTTTACATATAACTTCATAATGAAATAAATAAGAGCATCTGTGGTTTAACTAATTTTCATTTGTTACAATTTACTAGTATAAAATCAGAGGTTAATTGTATATGTAGTGAAATATGGCTTAAAATATATCTGCAGCTGAAGTTAAATAAAAATATGTAACAAAAATTGATTCCATGTGGAATTATTATCTTTTTCTGTTCATAGTCACATCTTATATACGAAGTTGTCACCATATGTTAAAAAAGGATGATGCTGTTGCACACTATTCAGGAACATAAAGAAACCACATACCTTTTACAGCAAATGATCTATCAATTATCTTCGTTAGGTTTCAATACACTCAACTCTCCAAATTGAAGTGGTCCTAAACATGCCGTAGTTATATTTTTGTGTGTTTATGAACAAATGTAAGTGCTTGGTAATATGTGTGAACAACTTGATCCAAATTTTAACTCTTATTTTTCTTTTTAAATAATTTAAAGTAATTTTCTATGAAAGCGTACTATTAGTGACATGATAGACAGATATATCGTAATGTAATCTATACCATTAATTACATTATTTTATTTTTTAAATAATAAAAACAAATAATTTATTTAATAAATAAGTAATTAAATATTTCTTCTTTATTTTAAAATGATTAAAAAAAATCTTTTAAAAATAAATATCACATATTTTCTTAATATTACTTTTACAAAAATTATATATGTTTTAAAATTATATTGTTTATGTATTTTTAATTAATTATTCTTAAAAATAATAAAATAATAAAGGTATACTATTTTAATGTAATAACTAGGTTTCAAGGAAACACACATGTTTCTACTGTATCTGAACCCTTCACTCTTCCCCCTCTGCAACTCTTCTCACTTCACTTCACACTCCCAGTCTGCTTGTGAGACAATGATTATGGCAGGGACATCTAAAACCCTAACAAACATTTTCACCTCTTTCCCATTCACAACCAAACCCCAAAACCCACTCACCACACACACTTGTAACCCCTCTTTCCCTTCCACTCGCCTCCGCCAGCGTGCCATTTACGCGGTTGCCAACCCGGTCCAACCTCCGCAAATCGCCGCGGAATCAACCACTCCGGGTCAGTACCGAGTCGACGTGCTATCTGAATCGCTCCCCTTCATCCAGAAATTCCGCGGCAAGACCATAGTCGTCAAGTACGGCGGCGCCGCCATGAAGTCGCCGGAGCTTCAGGCTTCCGTGATCAACGACCTGGTCCTCCTCTCCTGCGTGGGCCTTCGCCCCGTCATGGTCCATGGCGGCGGCCCCGAGATTAACACCTGGCTCGGACGCCTGAACATCCCCGCCGTCTTCCACGACGGCCTCCGCGTCACCAACGCCGATACCATGGAGATCGTCTCCATGGTCCTCGTCGGCAAGGTCAACAAAACCCTCGTCTCCCTCATCAACAAGGCTGGGGCCACCGCCGTAGGTCTCTCCGGCCTCGATGGCCGCCTCCTCACCGCCCGCCCCAGCCCCAAGGCCGCCCATCTAGGCTTCGTCGGCGAGGTCGCCAGAGTCGACCCCACCGTCCTCCGCTCCCTCATCGACACCAACCACATCCCAGTTGTCACCTCCGTCGCCGCCGACGAGTCCGGACAGCCCTACAACATTAACGCCGATACCGTCGCTGGAGAACTGGCGGCAGCGCTTGGCGCGGAGAAGCTGATTCTGCTGACCGATGTGGCTGGGATCCTGGAGGATCGGAACGATCCGAACAGCTTGGTGAAGAAGATTGACATAAAAGGAGTGAAGAAAATGGTGGAAGAGGGAAAAGTTGGAGGTGGAATGATACCTAAGGTTAATTGTTGCGTGAGATCGCTGGCACAAGGGGTTACTACTGCGAGTATTATTGATGGTAGGGTTCCTCACTCTTTGTTGCTCGAGATTTTAACTGATGAAGGTGCTGGAACTATGATAACTGGCTAACTTTGTTTATTCCTTTTCTTTTTATTTTGTTTTCTTTACTCTCAATCATGTATTACCTTCAGTGCATTGCAGCATTTGTTTTGTTAGATTGGTGATTTTTTAAGTGCATGCAATGTAGAATTGAATTGAATATAAGGTAGTTGATTTATCAAACTATATCTAGCATAGCATGCAGATTTATTAGCCATCCCTGTATGGTCAAATGTTTCATATAATTCTTGGGTCATTTCCAAGAGGCAAACAAATTGGGTTCATTAATTCCAAGATACTTTATCAGCACAAGGATTGTGGACAATGACTTTTTCTATTTTTTTTGCATTGTTAGGAGCATTTGGCTATAGGTACCAAAGTTTGATTAATGGATTCTGCACAATTTGATTATGAACTTGTTTGTTTGTATCATTGTTAAGACTGCTAACAGGATTGTTATTGTCACTCACATACACTTTCATTTCATGGTGAGCATTTTTGACAATGCTGTAATGCATAATAAAAAAGCCTGCGGATTTTTTTTTTTTTATCTAGTTGGCCCTTTTTTGTTTGGAGAATCCCCTTCCCTTTTCCTGGAGATTCAAACACTAGTCAAGGGATGATCATACAGAGCAAAGCAAAACATTTACTTTGATAGCACAGTTTTGATTAATATCTAAATTTTCAATTGATATCATGAAGAGGCAAGAAAGAAGAAAAAAAATATAACTTTTAGAGATATTAAGCAATTTGTGATCAATTATCACATGAAATGTTTTAGTAGTCTATGATTCACTCAATCTCTCTATGGTCTGCTTTACATTCTTTACTAGTGATTTTAACTTATGCATGTGTTGGAACTATGGGGATGGAAACAAGTTATGTTAGATTTTGTGTAAGTCTAGGTTAACATGCTTTATCATCCCAGGATCAAAAAGTTGTGACTTTGTAACATGTGGCAAGTCTTGTTCTAAGCTTGTTATGTATAGAACAGTTAAAGTTAAAATACATGTTAAGTTGTTAAGTTAAAATACAACTGAGTTTGTATCATGAAAATATAAGCCTGCACTAACATGTTAAGTTATTTATGGTCCAGTTACATGACTTCGAATCTATCTTTAAACAAATCAGTAGGCTTACAAACTTACATTTATTACTGAAGAAACTAGAAAATCTAATGCTGAACATATTAGTTTATGGGCTGATGGATTTATGACATTAAAAACAGTTAAAATCACTCTAATAGATTGAATTTCTATATATTAAAACTAGCTCAAATGTTTTCACATGTTTTGCGGCAACTGACCCTTGTCACTTTCCGTGTAATCCTTCTTGATTCCAGCAACGCCTCCTTCTCCATCATAGGTTTATAGGCTGATCTTTAGAGTTTAGCATCTCTCACCATCGTTATAATGGTAAGATTGATTATTCCTAAACGTTGATGCACTTCTCTAATGACCTTGGACAAGACACCTCTTACCATAGTCCACAAAGTAACTCTGCCGCTTACACTAGACATCTTGGGGGATGATCAAGGAAATCCCACTGAATAAACTTTGTATTCTCTGGATTCTTCAATTACGTCAAAATCCCAGTCAAAATCCCAATAAACCTTGCGCGTGATGAAACGAAAGTGGGCTTCACTTCAAGATGTTCACCTCGTGCTTGAACATCTTCAACGAGTAGTCAAAGGAGGAAGGAGTAGTCAAACGAATCTTCAAGGAGTAGTCAAACTGAGAGATTAAAAATTAATGGAGCATTTGTTGGATATACCGTCTTCCAATATCTTTTACTTATTGATATTGAAGACAAAGAGAAAGAAAAAGAAAAATATCATACAAGGTTGTGCAGAATATTACATTAATAAATAAAATTTATTTTTCAAACTAACTAAATATAAATCACAATTAGTCATAGTAAATCATAGTTAATTACGATACCTACCTTTTTCCCTATAATCTCCAAACACGAGAGGAATAAAGTGAAGAAACAAAAACATGTTCTTAAATTTTGTCTTGTAATGATCATTAATGCTTCTATAGGTATAATTGTTTGTATTAAAGGTAAGAAAAAATATACAATTCTTTTATGCAAAAGAATTTGAGATTAAATTTGATCTCTAGCATGATGGAAAAATATACTACTAGCCTAGATACATCATCTAATGTTTGCACAAGTGCTATGAAAGATAAGATATAAATGTTTGCACAAGTATGATGAAAGATAAGACATCCAAATTAGATGGGAAAAGGGCAAAATAAAAGCTATAAAATGTAGAGCTGTAACTTGATGAGAACACATAAACCCAGTTTGAATGCAAAATATGTCATAATCAAAGTAAATCTGGCCTTGAACAACATTCACCAAATTGTGCTCCTTACCGTCTTTTGACCTAGACGACACTTTTTTTAGGACTCTCGGATAATTAGTCTGCCTTTTAAGTGTAGCAAAAGTCTAAATTGCTCATAGGTAATAAACATTCTAAATCAAATAATCTAAAACTCTGATACTACATATTCTAGATCTGAAATGAATTCCATATCTATATATTATGTACTCGTATTTAAAAGAAATTTCTAGGATCTTAGATCTGAAATGAATTCCATACCAATATATTATGTACTCATACTTCAGAAAATTTCTAGGATCTTATATTAGATAATACTTAAGAAATTTCTAGGATCTTATCGAAGAGAAAAAAAAAAAACTGAGTTGATGGATAGAAAGGTCTAAGACTGGTGAAGCAAAAAAATTCAAATAACGATAATCCTATAAAAGATGATGGTTGCATCAAATCCCCAACATGCTTTACTCAAAATGCAGGTTGATACCAGTCCTAAGCAGATTCGGACAAATCTGTCTTCCCTTCATGTGCTTCCTCGTCTGAGTCCAATATCATGATAGATTCTAAAGCAGAATTACGGGTGGGTCTTTGTCTCAATGTTTGCTTTGTAGTTAAGCCTCTGCTTTCTAAAATAGAGTGGCTAGGAACGCCAGCTAGCCTCTTGCTGCAGCGAACCCCCTTGGGATAAGAAACTGCCTGGCTTGAGAGAGCTTCTGAGTTGGCCAACTCTCTATCAACATCATCCTCCTCTTCGCTGCTACCGTGATTCTCAACTTCATAACCAGCATCATCGTTATCAAATATTTGCAAAACATCCCGTTCAGAATCACTATCTGTTGAAACATCTTTGGTGTTGCATTGATCTTTTGATTGTTTGGTTTGATCTTGGTCAGCAACACGGGACGTTTTCCTTCTACTGAAAAAATTAAACAACCAAAGTCAGATAGACACAAAATACATCTAGAAAATTGAAACCATAATTAAATATTAGCATGTTAGATTTAGACAGCAATAACATTGCGTAACCGAAGTCAAACAGGCCATTCTCAATAGCTTCCACTCCATTGAGTGAGCATATGTGACAAAGATATGATGTCAACGCAGCAAACGATAAGTTGAAAGAAAAGTTTTTACTTTGCTCCTTTTTGTTCGTTTTATTTAATAGTTGAAAAAAAGTATTCCTGAATAATCCTGTACTAAAAAACAAACAGAACATTGATAACAAGGTGGAGAATATTATGTAAAACATACTTTGTCAGCTGTATTGCCTCCTTTATAGTTCGATCATAAGCTTCTGCAATATACCAAATCAGAACTAATCAATATCTGAACTTTGAATTGATAGAAAAAGAAAGAATCAACTCAAACTTACACTCGTTTAATAACGTTAGAAGCATAAAAAAGAATGTGTATACATGTCACATTATGAGTTTTGTCATTACCGATCCACTCGATCTAATTCACAAACACATCTCAAAACACATCTCAATTGACAGCAAGGGAAAAAAGATACGGGTCAAGATAGAAATTAGAAACTCGATTCTAACATTGAAATATCATAGATGAGGATTGATTTTTATATAATTTAACATAGACTGAAACAACTATTGGATCGATTCTTTAGTACTCTTCCTATATAGTTGTAAGTTTCAAAAAATATAAAAACTAACCGCCTTTTAACTTTTAAAAATTAACTTAGTTTAAGACATTCTTTAAAAGTAGTTTTTGCAACATTTAGTTTCAAAATATATTAATTAAAAAATTCTCTGTTTTTAAAAATAGTTGAGTGTTATACCAATGGTGACAATACATACAAAATATAATAATAGTAGAGTAACAATAACGAAAGCAAAGATGATAATAATAATAATAGTGACAGCAACAAGGGTTATGGTGATGATAACAATAAAGGTGGTGATGGTTGATAAAGATCATATTCAAAAACAACAAAAAATTGTCAAATGTAGCAAGAGGCACTAAACCAAAATCTCAAATATTTTTTCAGTTCTAAAGTGAATATAAAACTGTTTTCAAATGGAGTTAAAAATCATTTCAGCTTCCTTCTTTCAAGAGTTTATTTTGAAAATTGTATTCAAAAACTAAAAACTTAGCAATCACCCTGAACAGAGACTTGACTGTATCATGTGAACACTATCACTCTCGGAAAAAGAGAAACTAAATTAAATTATACAAAACTGGTGAAAGTAAGGTTGGGTTCACTTGATCAAAGGAAGCTTAGATAAACCAATTCAGATCAATTCCAAACAGTGAGAAGTAAGAACTTGATTTCTATATATAACATTATGAAATGTATGACATTCACATGTGTACAAACATCCTCACCTGCTCAATGGACAAGACCTACCCTCACTAACAAATCATGCAATACATAAACAAACTACAAAACAATGCACAACACAGGCAAATCATTAACATGCAGGATAACAATTATCTTGTCCATCAGAACTAGTAGGTGCCAGAATAACAAGATGAGTATGCGTTGTAATTGAAAGTACAGTACATAGTTACCAAATGTATAACAAATAGGTCTTCGAGTGCGACAAGCGCGTGCATTTCCAGAACAATAGGACTTCTGAACATCCTTTAGCAGCATATCCTGCTGTCTCTGCCTTCGCTTAATTGCTCTTTTTTTGTTCTGCATAAATCAAAAGGAAATATTCTCAATATTCTCACACATTAATATCAGAAATAAAGATGTGATGTTCTGTAGAGTGAATCCACCTATCAAACACTAAACAAAAGGATGTCCATACCTTCCGAAGCCTTTCAAGAGCAGGAATAGCATCACTCTGAAGCTTTGTTCTCACAGAAACTTCCACAGCAGACTTGCTGAGGGAGAATTTTTCCTGCAATTAAAAATTAAAGATAAAGTTAATAAATGTTTCAAATCTAGGGGAAAGCATAGCAGAAAGTGGTCGAATTTATCTTACAGCTACTTCTGAAAATTCTTCAAGATTGGAAGCAAGTGTTTCCCATTGAATGGTTGGGGGTGATAAACGTCTACTACCCTTATCTTTTGGAATTGAATCTGATGTAATAACTTCCCTGTACAATCTGTGACTCTGACCTTTAGAAGTTGCATCATACCTATAACAAAAATTGACACACTATCAATGACAATTTTAAGGTTTTGGGAATCTTAAAGGTTGAATCATACTTAAAAGGAAAAAGTACCAGTAAGATGTGCCAGTTCTATCTCTTCCTAAGGCATCTTTGCGAAAAGATGAAATTTGGGTTCCTTCTTTTAAAGCATCATTTATGTATGACACTGCATCATGTTGCTGAATATACACAAGCAACCAAACAAAATAGTTTGCATCAGACAAAATTAAAACAGCAAAAGGGATTATATAAAAAGTGGTGGAATAGTCAAAGATGATATCAGTAACTAGGAGTATTATGAAGTTATGAGAGTGCAAAAGTATTCATATGTTCTTTTACTAAAGAAACAAATCAGGGAGATAATAATACATCAGCTCTAACTTCACAAAGCGCTTTTAGCAGTAATAAACGATCTGATGGATCAATTTCCTTGTACTTGGATATCTCCTGTCTGCACAAACATTGACGACAACAATTTTATTAAAAGAAGTCATTGCAATCTGTAACAATCTAACATGATCAGTGTATCCCCGTACCCTTTAGATGGTACAAGTGGCATCTCCCCTTCAGCAACCTGTAGCACATGTAAGTAATAATTCAATCAGAAATGGGAAGAAAATATAAAAAGCAAAGTAAAACACAATGATAGTGATTTACCCATGGCCACCACATAATAAGTTTCTTACAGAGTGCAGTCACCCATTTGTCAGAATCCTCCAGTGTTTTATTCACAGGTGGTATTCCCTGACAGTACACAGTTGATTTTAGATCCGCAACAAAAATAATGACAGGATACAAAAGCATCAACAGAAAAATAAAATCCATGTCAAAGAGTATAATAGTATGATTGGCTTGAGGGAGTCATCCAATTTACAGAATTAGTATATTCAACTTCCATTATAAAATGCATCCCCATTGCATGTTTGGGGATCTATCTTTTACAATTTTACAGACAAAAGAAAAATGTCCACTCCCCTATACTTATCTTTATTGGACTTGGCATACTTTGGACAATGGATCTAATGCAATGAGACATTTCATATGAAGAAAAAAGCTTACAAATAGAGCATTGAACAAAATGAATTCAGTTTATACCCACTAAACAATTACATCATCCAAGTAATTTTCACCCTAACACTTCTCACCCATACCAGAAACCACAAACAAGGACATGCAAAAACACAAGCAATTTTTTCCACAATTTTACATTCAGAACTCAAACTAGAAACACAAAAAATACCAAAATTGCAAAATTTCTACATTTGCACATCACCTCTCTAGTACAACCACTATCAATCACATGCAACCACACATCAATCAATAACTTACCAGTAAAAAATGTTTTCTTTCTCACACAGACTAGCATTTTCAATATCCACTACAAATAAAGTACCTTCAAAAGCTGAATATGTAGCCGAGCAAGTGACGCGTCAGGCTTAACAAGTCCAATCTCGATATCCTCGGCAGAAAGCTTCAAATCTTTTCCAAGTATCGGATGAAACACCTAACCAAATAACGCGTCACACAAACAAGAAATAACCATAAACATTAGTCACTCTCCTCTAAAAAAAAAAAACAGTTCTATTACAATCTCTCACACAATTTGACAATTCCAAACCTCTCCCAAAATTCCATTAACAAGTAAATTAAATCACAGATCTCTTACCTCCAAAAAATTGAGAACAGACGCAAGTTCCCATCTCCCACGCAGCTTCAAAATTTCCTTCTCTATATCAAAATCCGTGTTTCCCTTATTGCCACCACCTTCTTTTGCGGCCTGCATGTTGGCTTGGCAAATTTGCGCTCTCAATTAGAAAGAGCCAAAAAAGTGACTGAATCAAGGTGAAAAATGAGTTATATAATGAGTGTAGAAAATGAAAGAACACAATGCAGTTTCCCGCTCAAACAGTTTCTTTTCACTTTTTACCACTTGAGAGTTTAACATCACACACTTTGTGATTTCTAGGGTTAATTTCAGAATGGCGCCTTCAAATTTGGGTTCCCTCGCACCCTTCCATCACAGTAATGTGTTACGGTGCTCATTGCCACACGTAAACAATAACTACTGGTGCATGGTTTTGCATTTAATACTAGCATTAATTTATTAGTGCATATAAGATCATATTTTATTAGTTTTTTTTTTATTAACATTTTGTGATAGTGTTATCTTGTTTGTTATTTTATATAATAATTATTATTATAGTGCATTTTTCCTGTTAATGACATTTGAAAATCTACTGTAATAGCAATAACTTATTTTGATTAGGTTAGAATCTTAGATTAGAAATTTAAATAGTTTGAAGTTATATAAAATTAAAAAAGTTTGACAGTTGATGTTATTAAGATATTCAGTTGAATGTTAAATCTTTTATATGAATTTATTCATCATTTATTAGTGTTCAGTTTTTTTTTTTTTCTCAAATGATTCAATATATCTTTTATATTAAATAATTTAATATGTTTTTGTAAATAAGTGTTGATAAAAGACTAATAACAAGATAATAATGTAGTTTTTCTAGCCTATTTTTTACATTTTTTATGCAAATTCTTAATTGTTCATATGAGTATAATTATTGAGATAAAAATTATAAATGTTTATGTTACAGAATTATAATATTGTAAAACTGATAAAAAAATATTTATAACTATTTTTATATATAATTTTTTATAATTTTAATATAAATTTAATAATGATCTCTCAATTCAATAAGGCTTGTGATAATTAATTTTTAATCATACATAATTTTTTATTATTATAAAATAAGTGAACCTACATGCAAATATAATTAATTATAAAAATTATCTATTACTTTAGTTATCCTACCCTTAATTTGACATATTTTTGCAGAATAATAGTATATAAATTATGTATGAATTGAATTATTAATAAAAGATAAAAAGTAGTTGAATTTACTTACAAATATCTTATATTTTATAAATAAAAAGATTAATTTATCTATATCAAGAACATGATTAACTTAGTTGATATTATAATTTGAATTTTATTAAGAACATGTTCATGAAAATAAAATAGCATAAGTTGTGTTTAAAGAGATTTATAGTAATTTAAGAGATTTGGTCTATGAAGTAGTAGGCACATCCATTCACTTCAAATTCACAATAAATTACAAATATACAAAAATAATTAACAATATTAACTATGATAACAAGTTTGTTTATTAAGATACCCCAGTACATCTACAAAATGTCATACTCTGTTCTTAAAAATTCTTCTGAATATCATTAATAACACGACATTTATACTTTTTAATAAATTATTTTCAAAATATTAATATCAGAAATAATATTGATGAAAATTACTAGACAACAAGAATAAGAAAATATTTTGTAAGGATTAATACAAATCCCAATATTGTTATTGTTATAGATCTCCCTAAGAAATTTACAACCAACATTACAATTAAATCAATTTTGTTAAATATTTTTAAAATGGTTTTGTTTAATTGCATTGAGATAAAATAACAAATAAGATATTTATTTAAATAAGTTTTATGTATTTAAAACATTCAAATAATGCAAACAATTTTAAGACAGAATATTAAAAGATATATTACATAACATTATAATAAAATTTCTATCAAACATACATTTATAATTTTTTTCTTTTTACTATATTTTACTATTGTTATTTCTTTATAAGTAACTTGCTTTTAAAAATATCTTACTAAGAAAAGGTGTTTAGATAGTCAATGTCTTGCAGTTGAGTATATTCTTTAGCAACTAGGTGTGTCTTATATCTCTTAATGGTTCCATCAGCCTTATGCTTATTTTTGTAAACCCAACTGCATCAAATGGGTACTTTTTGTTTAGGCAAAATTGTGATAGTCCAAGTTTTATTTTATTGTAAAGTTTGGATCTCCTTTTTGATAGCATTTGTCCAGTTAGGATTTTTATAGACTTCCTCAAAATTCTGTGGTTCAGTACTCTATAATGTAATTAAAGTATTTATAGGAAAGAGACCTATAAAATAAAACAGATGATATTGGATACATAGTACTAAAATAGTCTTTAGAATTATAATTGTTAACCTAGTGATGATAGTCCTTAAAAAATGTTGGAATTCTTTTAGTTCTAGTTGATCTTCTAATAACATGATTATTGTCTAGTTATTCCTCATTGTGTGTAATTATCTCTTTGTTGTTTGAAACTCTCTGATTTTTATCTATATTCCTATCAATCTCATTTTCTATGTTGTTGTCGTCAATGTTGTGATCTAAAGACTCCTTAAGTAGGTCAAAATCTCTTTGTACAAATTTTTCATCTTGTTATTGGTTATCAAAAGCACAGTTATGAGTCATTTTGTATAAAAATATTTTTTCATAAAATATGACATTTTTGTTGATAAATATTTATCTATTTTTAGTATCAAGAACAATGTATCATTTAATCTCATTCTTACAATAAAGAAAAATACATTTTCTAACTCTAGGTTCAAGTTTAGTTTTGTTGCTGTCAAGTATAGATGCAAAACATTGAAAGCTGAAAGGTTTCAATTTTAGATATGTGGAGGTGATCTGTATATTAACTCATAGAGAGTTTTATAGTTAATAAGAGTAAAGGATAGTCTATTTATAAGGTAAACAACATGAGCAAGAACATAAGACCAGTAGACCTTAGGCAAGGCAAACCAGATTGAATCATAAGACTATGAGGTGATATTAAGTATATGTTGATGTTTTCTCTCAACAATAAAATTTTGTTGAGAGGTTTCTACACAGGTCATTTGATGTAGAATCCCAAATTTATCATATACATTGCTAAAATTGAACTCCTTTCCATTACAAAGATGACATAAATCACAAACAAATTTTAAGCTAGACTGTTTATAAGGAAAATTACTACAAATATGTTCAAGAATTTTGTTCCCTGAGTTTCATAGTTGACAATGTCAAATATCAACATCAATTTCTTTACAACTAAGCACACTATTTACAGAATACTCATTCTCTTTGAGGCCAGAAAACTCATTTATGTAATATAAGACATTGAAAGAACGACTGTTCTTAACTTGACAATTCTTAGAACAAAAAAATTAGTTTACAGTTTAAGTCTGCAATAAGTATGTGAAGAGAAATAATGTTAAATGAAAACTTTGAAATATATAATACATGAAAAATCATAAATTCTTTTAAAAATTGAACAGTTCCAACATAAAAGGCTTTAACATAAAAACCACTAGGAAGCTTAACCTATAAGAAAAAACTGAAGTATACTGTTGAAATAACAAGTTGCACAAAGATTTGTGAGACCTACAAGAGATGGATGAAGATCCTTAGCTGGATCATAGCCAATACTTCAAAAAAAAAACCATACATCTTTTGCTATAAGCCAGATTTTCGAGTTACATTTTAAGGAGGAACAAAAAACATAAATATTTTAGATCGTCTTTGTCAGTTTGAACAAACTGTCTTTCAAATCATATATAACTTATTTATCTCGTCCTCCAAATCATATATAACTTATTTATCTCGTCCTCCAAGTCATATATAACTTATTTATCTCGTCCTCCGTCACCACACTAGTATTTAATTTTTCTTATATGAAACAAACATTTTAAAATAATGAAAAGCTAAAAGGCTAGCAATATATATCTTCATTTCACAAACTAAAAATTTGGTATCTTCATATTTCAACATTATAGTTGTTATTGGTCATATGAGGTCTCACCAGTACTATTTTTTCGTTTTTCATAATTTATATATATATATATATATATATATATATATATATTTTTAGTATCTTTTAATTTCTTTAATTTTTATAATTTTTACATTATTATTTTAGATTATTCTAGTTTTATATTCTAAATTAATACAAGTAAAAAATCTAATAATATTTTGAAGGATAAAAAATAGTAAATGAATTAAAAAATAAAAACATATTTCAAAAAAAGATGTTAAATTTTTTTTTTCTCCCACGTGTATAATATATATTTGTTTTGAAGAATATAATATATATGTATTTTTGTATTTTCTTTAAATAAAAAAATGGAGTTGGTTTTAGTAGAATAATAAAAGAAATTAAATAGAATATTTTGATAAATATTATAATTTATTTTTGTTGAGAATTCTATTAGTTAATTTTTATAATTGTAATAATTTTAAAAAGTGCATAATTATTTTAAATATTTTATAAAATGAAACTTTTTGTTATAATATAATTTCAGTATAGTATAAAATAAATAATATATTTAATTACTTTATTTTTATATAATAAATTAAATCATATTAAATAGAATTATATATATAATTTAATTAAAAATTTATAATTATAATATATATATATATATATGTGTATAAATACTTTTTTATTTTTATAATAAATTTTATAAAAAATTATAATTTTTTTATAATTTATATATGTAAATTTTATATACCTACCAAGTTGACAGGGTTAGGTAGATACTTCTTTAAAAGTTTTATAAGAATGAAGCTATTTTGGATTAATATATATATATATATATATATATATATATATATTATAATATTTTAAAGCTATAATTTACAATTCACAATTAAGAAAATAAATTTTAAAAAATAAATATAATATAATAGAAAAGATAAAAACAATAGAAGAAAAAACTAATGTAGATTAAAAACATAATTATTTAATTTTTAAATAAAATAAAATTATAAGTATTTTAAATTTTATAAAATGAAACTTTTTATTATAATATAAAATCATATAAAATAAAAATTATATATTATATAATTATAACATAACATAATTATAAAATTAGTGCAGTAAGCAGTTATAAGATGATGTGGGAGAGGAGCTGTGATGTAATATTATGCAGAAACCAGATAATGTAATATTGATGAAAATAAGTGCGTGTGATGTTGGTACAGAAAAGGGACAATGTTTATTGGTGTAGATAAACGGTGAGAAGGGATAATGTATTATTGGTGCAGATGAAGGGTGATTTAATATGGGTGCAGATAACGCGCAATGTACTATTGGTGCAGAAAATTGGTGATCTAATATTGGTGCAGATAAAGGTGATGTACTATTGGTACAATGAACGGTTATCTAGTATTGGTGTAATAAACGGTTATTTAGTATTGGTGCAGGGTAGCGGTCATCGAATCTTTTGAGTTATTCAATGTTAATAAATACAAATATATTCAATATAAATATATTGAATATATGTGCTATTTTTTATTAATTTAAATCATGGTAATATTATGGTTTTAATGTTTAAATTATTATAAATATAATTATCCATTCTTTATGTCTTAAAAATAGAAAAAAATATGTTGAGATGCTTTTGTTTAAAATAAATTCTATGATTTTTTCAACTAAATTAAAATATGTTATAATTTAAAAAGATATATGTTAACTTTATTAATTAATTTGAATCATAATAAAAAAATTACATTAATATAATACCAATTAAAGCGTACTTTATTAATTGAAAAATAATAATTCGTGACAATTTTTCTAAATATATTTACGAATTAAAAAAAATAAACTATTTGTTCCATGATTTTAACATAAAATTAGTTTTTCTTAATTATCTTATAAAAATATTTATAAAGTATTACACACTATTAGAAAAACCTTAATCTTATATGTGCTCTCAATTACGTACTTCTCCTTTGTTATCACTTTTATAATTTTGTATATTTGTAATTGGTGCTTTTCTTTACTTTTTTCTTAGAAGGTAATCCCACCCATTCAATAGAGATTGTTTATCTGAAAGTAAGTTTAGGGAGAATTCCAAACAGAGAGAGAACGTGAACAACTTATAATAGAGAAGGTCAAAATATTTAAAATAAACAAATTTAAAAATAAATATTTTTTTATATTTATTCATGTTTAATTAAATTATTATAAATAAAAAACAATAGAATAAGAAAGATTGTATATGTGGAAATAAACCACATCCACATCTCCATAAACATTTTGGAAGAAAACCTGTTAAATAATTTTTGTTAAAATTAAATATTATTATTGTGACAAAAGTTGCGTTTTTAAGAGATGCAATTTCACCATAAAAAGTTCACAATTGCTTGAATTTATTTGTTTTTTATTTTTGATAAAAAAAACATAAGATTGTGAAAGATAACTTTTTATAAGTATGATTTACTAACTTATATTTTCTTTTAATCACATGATAAATTAAATAATATATATTTTTTTAATTTATTTAACTTCATACTTTAAGATTATGCATTCATTATTTTAAGTAATAACTGTTATTTTTTATACAATTTGATTAATTTTAAAACTTTAGAACATTTAAATTACTTTCTATTTTTGTACGTGCATATCATTGTGAGTGAGAGACATTCAAACTATTTCCATTACTGTCAGCTATCATCGCTTTAGAACTATCAGAATGAACTGCATCAGTCTTGAGAAAGCAGAAGTAATCTTCCTCTTTATTGTAGTCTGTTAAAATTGTTAGAGTACTTTTTAAAAATAAAATTTAATTAAAATATTTAAAAAATTCAAATAAAAATTAATTTTTCATTATTTATATGTATATAATGATAAAGAAAATAAATTAATAAGTATATTATTTGATTTAATAAAAACTTAAGTGTACAAATTATAATTTTAAAATGTAAAATTAAACAAGAAATACTAATTCAAATGAAAGAAAATATAAAAAATGTTGAAAATAAAAAATTAAATAATAAATATCTCAACTACAATGAATAATATTACTTAAAAAATTGAACTAAAAAATGTGTTACTTAACCTGCAAAAATAATTTTGCAAAAAATCATCTATAAAAAGATTAACATGCAACTTACACTTCCACATTAAAAGATAAAAAATACTTGTCAACAAATAGCTTACCAGCAATATCTCTCAAATTTTAGTGGATCTCAAAGTCTCTCACAATAATTTGATCTCTGATGCTAGATAAAGATAAAAAGGGGAAATATGTAATCTCTTATGCTAGATAAAGATAAAAAGGGGAAATATGTAATCTTTTATTATGCACTTATATGTATAGCTACAACAGTCTAAAAATCTAAAATTAGTTATACAATATTATATATATTATCATCCCCATGAATTTATGTGTATTTTTGGGAACACCATATTATCTTTGAAAAGTATGAAAAGATGTTCTTGATAAAGGTTTTATAAAAATATTTGTCACTTGATATCGTCGAGGAAGATGAACAAGATAAACTAACTTTGTCTTGACTTGATCACTTATAAAATGTAAGTTAAGCTCAAAATGTTTTGACTTTGAATGTGAGACTGGATTTGCAGTTAAAAGAATAGTTTTAAGATTATCTGAATAGACAACCGAAAGTTCAGATAAAATATGAAGTTCTTTAAGAAGAGATGTGATCCACGTAATTTTAGCAAACACAACTACAATGCTTCTGTATTTAGCTTATGCATTGCTTATGGATACTACCTGTTGTTTATAAGATACCCCATGAAACAATACTAGATCCAAGATACACACAAAATTCTGTAGTAGACTTCCTATCATCCAAGTCTGATCCCCAGTCAGCAGTGGAAGACCTGCAAATGAGAATACCATGATGACTTGTTCCAGCAAGGTATCGTAAGATTCGTTTTGAGGAGCTTTTCAATGATGCTTTTGAGGTTGATGCATGTATTGAATGACTTTGTTGATAGAGTAGGCAAGCTCAGGATGTGTAATAGTTACATATTGAAGAGCACCAATTATAGATCTACAGAGTGTATGATCATTGAAGGCAGTTGTGACATCTTGAGTTAGACGTATGGTAAATGTCATAGGTGTAGGTTGAGGCTTAGCTTCATGCATGTTTGCTTTTTGCAGTAATTGTTTAATATATTTAGTGTGACAGAGGTGAATGTCGGTTTTCCTGTGCCAAACAATTTCTATTCTAAAAAAATAATGTAAGAGACCAAGATCTTTTAATGAATTTTTTTTGTTTAAAATAGATATAATAGAAGATATATCAGCAGAGGAACTACCAGTTATAAGTATATCATCAACATAAATCAATATAAAAACAGTTGACAGTTTGGAAAATTTAGTAAATAATGAAGGATCACTAGTGGTGGAATTGAAACCATCATGATTAAAGTTTGACTTAACTTATGAAACCAAGAACGTGGAGCCAGTTTAAGACCATAAATGGCCTTATTGAGTTTGCAAACATGTGTAGGATTAGCTTAAGCAAAACCAGGAGGTTGTTACATGTATACAGTTTCCTTTAAATCGCCATGAAGAAAGGCATTGTTGATGTCTATTTGGTGGATAGGCCAGCTGGAGGAAATAACATATGAAAGCACAATTCAAATTGTTACATGCTTGACAACTGGACTAATGTCTCCGTGTAATCTAGGCCAGGTGTTTGATGAAATCCCTTGGCAACTAAGGTGAGCCTTGTGACGTTGAAAAAAACCATATGCATTGTATTTATTCTTGTAGACCCATTTACAACAAACGATGTTGCAACCAGAGGAAGATCAATTAGTGTCCTAGTATTATTTTTAACTAGTGCATCATATTCAAGTTGCATAGTTGTGAACCAATCTTTTTCAGCTAAAGCTTCCTTTAATGAATTTGGTTCAGAGGATTCAAAAGTAATAACAGTATCTATTTTGGGTTTAAATATACTTGCTTTTGATCGTGTGACCGTGTGATGCTTGTTGTTATCCAAAGGTAATACTGTATCACTACTTTGTTCATATAAAGGAGGTGACTACATAGGAGAATGTGGTTGAACAAAGTGTGAAAGTAAAGGAGGTGGCTGCATAGGAGAATGTGATTGATCAGACTGCAAAAGTAAGTCATTGGTTGGCATGTTTATAACTTCTGTCATATGATTGGTAATAGGTAACATTGATTGAGAAGTTGCAATAGATGGAGGAGCAGTGATAGGTGCTATCATAGTTATAGGAACATTGCTCTTTGTAGTTATCTGTGACTGTAAAGTAGAATGTTGTACAAAAGGGTTAGCAGAAGTAACATAAAGAAAGTAATATTCATTAAAGGTTACATGTCATGAAATGTAAACCTTGCTATTGGGAGAAAGGCAAATATAGCCTTTACTTTGTGGGCTATATCCAAGAAAAAGGCACATAGAGGAGTGGAAATCAAATTTATTTTTATTATATGGACGTAGTAGAGGAAAATAGACACAATCAAATACTTTATAAAAAGAGTAATTAGGTATTTTGTTAAATTGAACAACATGAGGAGAAGAACAATTTAAAACTTTTGTTGGTAAAACATTGATTATTTGAACAACAGCCAAAATTTTTTTGGAAGAGAAGTACCAACTCATTGTTATATTTATGATACCACTTATTGTGGTTGTTGGGAGAATCCAAGGGGACATAACCGGAGAGATCTCACAAGAAGGAGAAATGGGCCAACGGAATGACACCACCTTTAACCCAAAACCTTAAGGTAGTAAGTTTATGGGTCTTCTTTCTTATATATTGCTTAAATTTCTCATTTTTATTCAATGTGGAACTTAGACTCACACTTGGATTCCTAACACTAAGAGGGTCAATCCCGTGTCAATAATGTGACGATGTTTTTGTTAAATGGAGCCATTTTGCTCATGCGTATGTGGACAAATTAACCAATGTCGTATGCCATGGAGATTTAGAAAAGATTGTAAACTTATAAACTCTTTAGCATTATCAGTTTGAATAGATTTAATTTGATAATTAGTTTGGTTCTCAACATATTGTTTAAATCGAGTAAACACAAAGGAAACCTGAGATTTTGAGTGTAAGAAGTACAACAAAGTATATTTAGAATAGGCATCTAAAAACGTAATGTAATATTTGGCTTCACTAGTAGCTTCAACAGGTGAGGGACCCCAAATATCAGTGTAAACCAGTTCAAGAGGAGCATAGTAAACAATATTAGATTTTACAAAAGGAATCTAATGAGCCTTTGCAGTAACACAAGTATCACAAAATATGAATCATTATTCTTTAATGAAATATTACAAGATTGCAACACTGTCTTAATAGTATCAACAACAACATGTCTTAAGCGTGAGTGCCAAAGTTTAACAGTAGACTTAATAGGATCAATAGTAATAACGTTTGCATTGCATTATACAAGGAATGCTTTAAAAAAATTTCAAACACATATAAGCCATCTTTGAGATTTTCTTTTAGAATTGTCTGTTGTCTAACCTGATTTTTGACATAACAAGCATTATAATGAAATTCAAAAAAGATATTATTGTCATGACAAAATTTAGACACACTTAATAATTTTTTGTTAATTTTAGGTACGTGTAAAAGATATTTTAACAAAAACTTATTGGAGTTATTCAAAGGAGAGCCAACAACTTTAATATTCATACCTATACCGTTGCCAAGTTGTACAGTTTCATGTCCTATGTAGGGGTGTTTGACAAAGAAGGCATTAGCATTATTAGTAATGTGGTGCGAAGCACCACTATCGAGATACCACAAAGGATCTTGTATAGTGGAGGGTGCTCCAAGAATGGAAGGAGTACTATCACCATCATCTGCATCGGAAAACTATGAAGTACTAACAGAAACTAAAGATTGATGGTCAGTATCATACCTATGCCAACACTTGATAGCAGAATGACCAATTTTGCCACATATTTGACACTGTAGTTTGGTATTCTGCCAAGAACCAAAGATGTTTGAGAATGGGTTAGGAACATATCTTGTCCCTTAATTGCAATAATTTTTGTGTGTATGTGACTTGTTTCTTGATAAATTTTGAGTGTTTTTGTTAGAAGATCCATTGTATCTTGATCTATTATTTTAATTTTGTTGAGATGACCAAGAACTATAAGCATAGTGAGCTTGAATAATTGATTGTTCAACATCCTTGTGTTTTTCAAATTCGTTCTTTTTGAGATAGCAAGAGTGCTTCTATTTCTTCTACAGTGTACGGATCAATCCGAGAAAGAATTGAAGTAACAAAACTATCATACTCTTTGGACAAACCATCTAAAATCACTTCAACATGATCATCTATAGATATGGTAGCACCAATGGCAGCAAGGGCGTCTACACTCTTCTTTATATCAAGTAAATAACGAGAGTTGTCCTTCTTGGGTGTCCTCATTTGAATCTTTGGTTTTTTTTATCTTTGTTTTATTCTATGTAGTATAGTAAACACGCAATTTATTCCAGATTTGAAAGGACATGTTCAAACCTATCATTTTAACAAGGAAAGGAATAGTCATGGATACCATGCTAGATAACAAAGCAAGAAGAGGCTCAAGCCCTAACAAAGAAAGAAGAGACCCAAGCTCAACCACATTCTCCTAGAATGTTCTACAGTAGTTGGGAAAGTCCACATTAATAGGGGAGTTGGGAACTTAGAACCTAGAATGTTCCCATGAGTCCTATAAATAGAGCTACTCCACCCATTTGTATGCAAGTCATTTTTCTATGTGTTTTCTTCTCCACTTTCTAATGAATTGTGTTCTCTCATCTATTTTCTAATATGGTATCAGAGCTCCATCAAGAACGCTGCTGATACCCATCTGCCCATGGAGCTCCATCAGGAGCTACCATAGTTCCGGCCTCGTCCCCGTCACCGGCTACCACATCACTGGCCATCGCGTCGCTGCCCTCTCACCGTTGCAACACCCCCGCTGCTGCCCGCTCACCATCACAGCACCCCTGCTGTTGCCCGCTCACCATCGCATCACTCAAGCCTAATACCAAAGCTTAATGGCTCTTTTACAAAACATGTCAGGTTCTACTTCTTCAGGATTCGTGGACACTTCTCAACCCAATCATGTTAACATGACATACTCAACACAAAATGGACCGAATACTAATTCTGGTCCATCTCCTAGTAACATACACCAACATGCATTTATTTCACGTATTGTTAATCATTCATTCAGTACACACACTCACAAAATTTACACACAAGGCCATGGATAATTGATTCCAGAGCTACAGACCATGTGGCTTCATCTTTGCATTGGTTTAAAACTTACGCAAAAATAGATCCTGTTGTCATACATCTCCCTAATAGGACCACTATTTCTGCACATCACTCTGGGACTGTTGAGTTATCACCATGTTTTATCCTTCATAATGTTCTTTATGTGTCATTCTTTCATTTTAACTTAATTTCTATTTCCCAAATAGTTTCCACTCTTCCTTATTCACTCACCTTTACCTTTGATTTTTGCAAAATTCAGGAGATGAATTCATTAAGGATGATTGGTTTGGCTAAATTACGGAAGAGACTCTGTTACTTAACATATAGCAAGATGAGTACTCCTTTACCATTCAATAATTCCGTTATTAACCACACTGTTGCCACTCCCATTACAATCTCCAACATTTGGCATTTTAGATTAGGACATCTTTCTGGAAACAAATTGAATATTTTGTGTCAAACTTATCCTTTTATTTAAGACATGTTGATGAGATTTGTGATGTTAGTCATCTAGCTAAGCAAGGAATATTATCTTATTCACCTAGCTTGAACAAAGCATCCAAAATTTTTGAGTTGATTCATTTAAATATTTGGGGTCCTTATTCTAAACAATCTGTGCATGGTTATAAATATTTTTTAACCATTCTTGATGATTTTAGTCGTTATACTTGAACAATTTTATTGAAATCCAAAGCCGAGGTCCAATCAAAAGTTGAACATTTCATCAATTTTGTTGAAACTCAATTTGAACTCAAAGTAAAAAGCATTTGTTTTGATAATGGACCTGAATTTTACTTGACATCTTTTCTGGCTTCAAAGGGCATTTTGCACCAAACCAGTTGCGTTGAGACTCCTCAACAAAATGGGAGAGTTGAACGTAAACATCAACATATTCTCAATGTGGCAAGAGCTTTAATGTTTCAATCTTTTACCCACACATTTTTGGTCCTATGCAATTAAACATGTTGTTTATCTTATAAATTGGGTTCCTTCTCCTATCATTGGCAACAAAACTCCCTTTGAACTTTTATTTAAGAAACCACTAGATTTTACAATGCTCAAAGTCTTTGGATGCTTGTGTTATGCATCTACACATATGTCTCATCGTCACAAGTTTGATGCAAGAGCCAGACGCGGCATTTTTCTTGGATATCAAACTGGAATTAAAGGATACGTTATTTTTGACTTCAACACAAAGGAGTTTTTTGTTTCCAGGAATGTTCACTTTCATAAAATGACTTTTCTTTTCAAAAATCATGGTCTGACATCACCCCAAGCTTATCTCTCCCTCATGCCCCAATCACTTCCCCAGCAGATCCTTTTTCTGAAGAGATCATGACTCTACCTTCAGCCCATAAACAACATCCCTCCGTTGACCAGCCTATTAATCACATAATCCACTCTTCCTCAACCTCTCATTCAACAACTCCTCCTCTCTCAGTTGAAACACCATTACCAAGTCCACCATTAAACTCAAATCCTCAACTTCTTCCACGACGACAATCACAACGCAAATCACGACTGCATGCTCATCTTGCTAACTACTATTGTAATTTCTTTCTTCTAGAACCAACCATTTCATCTTCAAGGTATTCTCATCCTCTTAGTTATGTTCTTTCATATAGTCATTTCTCTTCTCTCCACCTTCATTATCTTATGTCTCTCTCCACGGATTCCGAACCAAGTAGCTACCAGGAAGCTAAAAATCATGTTTGTTGGCAAGGAGCCATGAAACCCGAGGTAAAGGCATGAGAGTTGAACCATATCTGGTCCATCGTTGATGTTTCCCCAAATGTCAAACTTATAGGTTGCAAGTGGGTTTACAAGATCAAGCGACACCCAGATGATTCAATAGAAAGGTATAAAGCTCGTTTAGTAGCAAAGGGTTTTCTCAAACAGAAGGTGTGGATTACTTCAGACTTTTTCTCCTGTTGTGAAGATGGTCATTGTTAGAGTTGTACTTGCTCTTGCTTCCATTTATCGCTGGACTATACAACAACCCGATGTCAACAATGCATTTTTACATGGAGATCTCTCAGAAGATGTCTATATAACTATTCCACCGGGTGTTTTTGTCTCTGGTTCCTCTAAATGCTGCAAATTGCACAAGTCTCTCTATGGGTTGAAACAATCTAATAGAAAATGGTATGAAAAACTATTTATCCTACTTCTCTCTTGTGGGTATCAGCAAGCTCAGGCTGATCGCAGTTTATTTGTCAAAACTGCTAACTCTGATTTCACTGATCTTATTGTCTATGTTGATGACATCATCTTGACTGATAATTCTACTACTGAGATGGTTTGTATTAAGCATGTGCTTCATTCTAATTTTCACATCAAATATCTTGGTATACTCAAGTATTTCTTGGATATTGAAGTTGTTCATTCAGAAAAAGGTATCCATCTTTGTCAACGCAAATATTGTCTTGATCTCCTTCGTGATTCAAGATTGTTGGGTTACAAGCCTTGCTTTACACCCATGGATAACTCTCTTCGGCAGGATGATAGTGAATTATACACTGATGTTCTCTCATACCAACGATTGGTTGGGCTTTTGTTATATTTAATCACAACTCGTCTAGACATTTCATTTACCACTCAACAATTAAGCCAATTCATGTCCAAACCTACCCGTTCTCACTTTGTTGTGGCCATGAGAGTCTTAAAGTATCTAAAAGGTTGTCCAGGACGAGGCTTATTCTTTCCTCGTGACTCTCAACTTCAATTGACTGGCTTTAGTGATGCTGATTGGGGTATCTGTATTGATTCAAGACGGTTCATCACATGCTATTGTTTCTTTATTGAGAGTTCTCTCATTTCATGGAAGATAAATAAATAGAACACAATTTTCAGATCTTCTTCTGAAGCAGAATCGAGCGCTTGCCTCCACCACATGTGAATTACAATGGTTCACTTACTTGCTTCAAGATTTAAAGGTTTATTTCTCTCGGCCACCTGCTCTTTATTGTGACAACCAAAACACTTTATATATCGCTGCCAACCCTGTTTTTCATGAACGAACCAAACATTTGGATATTGATTGTCATTTGGTTTGAGAAAAGTCTCAAGCTGGCCTGATGTGCTTACTTTCAGTCTCATCTTCCAATCAATTGGTTGACATTTTTACTAAAGCTCTTCCTCCACGGCTTTTTTGCACTTTCCTATCCAAGCTGGGATTGGTAAACTTATTTGACCCTCCAGCTTGCGAGGGGTAACAAAGCAAGGAGTGATTTTTCCTGCACCTCCATACTAACTGCAATTTTACTAAAATACCCTTTTAAATTTTGTTAAAGGTCAAAATTACCCTTCTTCCTTTTTCACTCTCACACACGCACCTCTCATCTCCTATTTCATCACAGGCGAGCCTGCACCTCCATAGCAGAGCTTCTTCCACGTCCAGCACCATTTCTGCCCCACTTCTGCTTTGTTTCACGTCCAGCACTTCCACAATACCTTCTTCCACGTCCAGCAACAAACTCCTCTTTCTCGAAGCATCCTCTGCGTGAAGAAATTAACGCACCAGCATTACCAAATTCAAGCTACATTGCTAATTATATCATCAATTGAAGTAAAGGTAAGGTGTATTGTACGTTTAATTTCAATTTGGAGTGAATAATTTAGGATTTGGTGGCGGATGACGACGGTGGTGTAGGTTCTTCGTTGGAGAAGGAATATGTTGCGGGTTCTGTAACCCGCAACGCATTCGTAAGTTCAAATGCATTGCGGGTTACACAACCCGCAACATATTTTAGTTTTTGAAAATATGTTGCGGGTTGTGTAACCCGTAATGCATTTGAGTTTACGAATGCGTTGCGGGTTACACAACCCGCAACATATTTTAATTTTGAAAATATGTTGCGGGTTGTGTAACCTGCAATGCATTTGAACTTACGAATGCGTTGCGGGTTACACAACCCGCAACATATTTTCAAAATTAAAATATGTTTGTATCCCAGGTGAGTATTTTGTGCATTTTAAATATTTTCTTTGTTTTGTTTCAGAAGTATGGCAAGAACTAGAGGAGGTCGAGAGAGACCGATAGCTTCTGTAAGGCGAGGAGACAGACGTGATGAAGTTGTTGAGGCAGGGGGATTCCCAGGTGGTCCTTCTGATTGTTCTGTTTTGGTTAGTTACCCTCGTCATATTGCGTTTAGACTATGGAATGGTGAGGTAAGATATTTACAAATTTTTGTAGTGTGTTAGTGCTTGGATTAAATTTAATTAGTTACATGAGTATTAGGAATATGAATTGTATTTATTTGTTTTGTATAGGAACGGGGAGAATTGAGATTGGTCTCCCATGGAAGAAAATTTAATAAATTTGGCATTCCTTGCCC